>Ga0080064_1000143_pt1 | contig 211251 bp, 207 predicted proteins | sample Subgrocontami54m_FD_69260 | JGI IMG/M metagenome (GOLD analysis project Ga0080064, IMG submission 69260) | Subsurface groundwater microbial communities from S. Glens Falls, New York, USA - GMW46 contaminated, 5.4 m (SPADES assembly) (version 2) ...
AATCCTTCGCAAACCGGCTGCGCTTGCGCCCCGGATTGACCTTCCCGATTGCCTTGCCCATCTGACACCTCCAGAGGTATTGTCTACCTTCAAAAGTGTCCACGGAAGCCGGGATACCTCAAAGACTAATTAATTGCGGACTAATTCGTCTCCGACCGCGAAATTGCTCCTCCATTCTCTTCTGCCGGATTTCTCTGCGGGCGACCAATCCGCGCCAGTCCGGCCACACGGCCCGGCTCCGGCCGGGGCTTTTCTTCCTGCGAATTGCGCCATAGTTACAAGTTATTGTATATTCCACCCTTGACGATCAAGCCCACTGAATTCCTTGGTGACAGCATCGAGGTCCTGCGCGCCTTCCCTGACAAAGCCCGCCAGGATACCGGGTTTCAACTGGACAAGGTGCAGCGGGGCGAGGAACCCGACGACTCCAAGCCCATGCCCAGCATCGGCGCAGGCGTCATGGAGATTCGTATCTGGGATGAGGCGGGAACTTTCCGCGTGATTTACCTGGCGAAGCTCGCCGACGCGGTTTATGTCCTGCACCGCTTTCAGAAGAAGGCGCAGGATACGGGCCAGAAAGACATCAAACTGGCGCGGAAACGATACAAGGAATTGATGAGGACTCAGCCATGAAAAAGCAGACGCGATTCGTCAGTGTGTGGGATGCCATCGAAGACACGCCGCGGCAGGCCGCCAGCATGCGTGCCCGCTCTGAGTTGATGATGGCACTGCAAGGCTGGGTGAAGACCAGCGGCAACACTCAAGCGAAGGCCGCCAAGCTCTTCGGCATCACGCAACCGCGCATGTCCGACCTGGCGCGCGGCAAGATCAGCCTGTTTTCACTGGAAGCATTGATCGACATGGCCACCGTCGCCGGCCTGGAGCCGCACGTCACGATCAAGAAGCCGAAGGCGCCACGCAAGCGGCGCGATGAGGAACTGGCGGCGGCCTGAATTCGCCTCAGGCGTCCATCTCGGTGCCAGCGGATTGGTCTACGGCCTGGTCACCTATATCTGGCTGCGGGCGGTTCAGAGCGGTGCGGGAGAGCTTGCTAAATTTGAACATTCCATCGGCCTGAACATCAGGCCGCGCCTGAATCATGGCAAATAAATGTTGAGAAATGTTGGCGTCGACTCGCACCGGTTCTGAAGGCGCAGGTGCTTCGATCCGTCAATGACCTCGATACTGTCGAGCCCTGACGTCGATTTGGATAGCGGCTCTACCGAATCTGGCGTATACGTGAAGCGCCTGAAGGAAACGCGTTGCTCGTCTCTATTTCGGCCTTATTTCCTTGCTCCGCTGCAGTGCGAACGCTTCCAAGGTCCGTTTATATTCGGCTTGGGATTCCTCACTGACCGGTGTTCCGCATTCGTAGCAGGTACCACTCATGCGGTCGAACCAACGACAGCCGCACGAGTCGCAGGCCAACTCGGGTGCACCGGTCGGGTTAAAGAAAATCATCGGCACGCGCCCATAAACGCGAAACCCAGGGCATCCAGCAGTTCGTCGAATCCTTGGACCTCAAGCTCGCAGCGCCGGCTCAGCATGTAACAGATAATGTCACCGTTGCGGATGCCCGCGCGCATTGCGTAAAACAGTTGCCCATCAACGGCGGTGTAAATTGCCGCCAGTGCCGCCTCATTGGCGGAGAGCAATATGTCGGCACCGCTATCGAAATATCCGGGGAAAGGTGCCGCGCGCGCTTGAATTCCCGTGTCGCTTGCCTCCCAAAGCAGCATGGACGTAGGTGCCTCGCGTGCCACGAGGCCTATGCGGGCGCCAGGAGTCAGCGCGGCAAACAACTCATCGTGGCGAGCCGCTGCGGCGCGCCAGGCAACTGCATCGGGCAAAGCGCTCACAGTCGCACGCCGAGGCGGAAACCTTCCTGGATCGCCTGCTCCAGGCCGCGCGGAATCATCGCATCGCCGACTCCGTGCAATTCGTCCACCATCCATTCGAATTCATGGAACAAGTCGTGCGCGGGCTTTGCGCCGTCGGCGAAGATCACGGTATCGGCTAGAAGGACGGTCTCTTTACCCTTGCCATCGCGAACGATCGCACTGTCCTTCGTCACTTTCACCAGCCGGCTGGAAGTCAGACACGAAATTCCCAGTTCCTCCACCCAGGACGCGTGCCGCCACTTGAACGAGGGTTTGACGTCGCCGGCGATGCGCTTGTTCTTTTCCACCACGGTTACTTCGGCGCCCTGGTTCTTGCGCAGCGCCTCGGCGACGGTAAGGCCGACTTTGCCGCCGCCGATCACCACCACGCGTTTGCCGGCAGCAATGCGTCCATGCGCCACGTCGAGCGCATCCACCATCAGTTCCGCACCTTCCATGTTCGCGTATGCAGAGCGGTCGGCGCTTGCCCCCGCCGCGATGACACAGACATCGTACTGGTGCAACACGCTGCGCATGAACTTGGCGTGCACCTCGGTGTTGAGGCGGATCTCGATACCCAGTTTCTTCGCTACCACCTCGTAGTGAGAGATCACCGAGAGCAGGTCGTCGGGCCGCGCCAGGTCGTTCATCGCGTAGGCGTAGAGGTTGCCGCCGACGCGCTCGGATTTGTCGAACACGGTAACGTCGTGGCCGCGCTTGGCCGCGGTGATCGCGCATTCCATGCCGGCGGGGCCGGCGCCGATGATCATGATCTTCTTCTTCACCGCCGCCGGCGTCACCTGATACTCGGGTTCGACCTCGTGGCCCAGGGCCGGATTCATGGTGCAGGTGTAGGGCAGATCGCGAAACAGCCGTGACAGGCAGTTGAGCGAGCCGATGCAGCGGCGCGTCTCGTCGAGACGGTCCTCGGCTGCCTTGTGGATCAGATCCGGGTCGGCCAGCATGGGCCGGCAGACTTCCCAGAAGTCGAAGATCCCGTCGCGCAGACATTGGTCGGCCATGCGCGGGTCGGGCAAGCGATTGCCGAAAGTGATCACGGTATTGGGGCAGGTCTTTTTCGCCCGCTCCGAGAGATAGTTCCAGTATCCCGGCGGGATGTCCCGGCCGATGGACGATTCCGGCGCCTCCTGCCAGCCGACGGTGACGCTGATCATGTCGACGCCCGCGTCCGCAGCCTGGCGCATCAGCTCGAAACATTCGTCCTCGCTGTTGCCGCCCCATTTGTCCATCAGCTCGGCGCCGTTTAGGCGCACCACCAGCGGATTGTCCGGTGTCGCCTGCTTGATGCCGTCGATGAGTTCGCGCATGAAGCGGCCGCGATTTTCGATCGAGCCGCCGTACTCGTCCGTGCGCTGGTTGGTGAAGCGCGAGTTGAAATTGGCGAGCAGGTAACCCATGAAACTGGTGACCTCGGTACCGTCAAAGCCGGCGCGAATCGCCCGGTTGGCAGCCTCGGCGTGCTGTCGGATGCAGTCGCGAATTTCTTCCTTGGTCATCACCTTGGGCGGGCGGAAGTGGGGCAGGGTTTGCGGAACGTCCGAGGGTTGGACGCAATAGCCCAGGTCTATGCCGCCGTAGCGGCCGGCGTGCAGAATCTGCTGTATGGAGATCGCACCCTGCTCCCTGATATCGGCGGCAATGCGCTCGAATTGGGGCAGGAATTTGTCGTCGAAAATCGCGACCTGGCGAAAGTAGGCCTTGCCTTCACCCAGAGGGTCAGGGTAGGCCCCCTGGTTGGTGATCATGCCGCAGCCGGTACGCGCGATAACGCGCATGCGCGCGAATTCGCGCTCGGTGATGAAGCCGTCGCGTGTGTTGTAATTGGAGACGCAGCAGGCTCCATACTTGATGCGATTCTTGGTCTTGAACCGGCCCAGTTGCCCCGGCTGGAACAGGTGCGGCAGTTTCAGTTCGCCCGGCTTCATCATTTCTTCCTTTAGACAAGGTAATTTCGTGTTCCGCAAAGACCGCCGCAGGCCGTCCGCCCGACGCGGCGTCGCCTGCGCTGCCTATGACACGTCGACCTCGGGATGCAGCGTCGCGTAGGCCGCGGCAAGCGCCGGATCGCGACGGCGCACCTCCGCATGATTCACCCGGCCGGTGCGCGTCATGTAACTGTACGCGAATTCCACCGGGCTCAGCTTGATGCTTTCGCCCATGCGTTCGTACCAACGCAGGCTCATGTTGGCGGCATCCCAGATCTTTTTCATCGGCGGCAGGCGCAGTTCCTGGAAGCGAGCCAGGGCTTCGGGCACGCTGCGTTTCTCCCGCAATGCCTTCCACAGGACAATAGCGTCCTCCATGGCAAGACGCGTGCCGGAGCCGATGGAGAAATGGGCCGTACGCAACGCGTCGCCCAGGAGCACGACGTTGTCGAAGCTCCAGCGCGCGCTCCAGACGGCCGGAAAATTGCGCCAGTAGGAATTGTTGGACCGGATTGGATGCCCGTCCAGGTCCTTGGCGAAAACGCGCTCGCAATGGCTGATGGTGTCGGCGGAGTTCATGTGCGCGAAATCGGCGCGCTTCCAGGTTTCCTCCTCCACTTCCACCAGAAAAGTGCTCATGCCCGGACTGTAGCGGTAGTGATGGGCGCAGAACACACCGTGTTCGGTTTCGCGAAAAGTCAGGGAAAGGCTGTCGAAGACCCGGGACGTGCCGTACCAGATGAACTTGTTCGGACGCCAGTCGCAGGTGGCGCCAAAGCGTTGTTCGTTCTCCTGGCGCACGAAAGAGGCGGCGCCGTTGGCGCCGACGATCAGGTCGGCGCCGCCAAGGCCTTGGTCGGACAGCGACTCCACTGGGCAATCGAACTCGATGTGCACGCCCAGCGACTCCGCATGGGCATAGAGCAAGGAAAGCAATTGCAGTCGGCCGATGGCGGCGAAGCCGTTGCCGGCGATCGGAATGCGCGTGTCGTTGTGGACGATGGTCAGGTTGGGCCAGGTTTCCATATACGGCGAAAGCAGCCGGTATATGGCATCGTCGTCGGCGCGCAGGAATTCCAGAGCACGGTCGGAGAAGACGACGCCGAAACCCCAGGTGGCGTCGCGCGGACCGCGCTCGTAGATCACGATGTCGTGCGCGGGGTCGTCGCGCTTCATGAGCGCCGCGAAACACAGGCCCGCCGGGCCGCCGCCGATGATACGAATCTTCATTCCGCTGCAGTCTTTATCAACGGTTCAAGCAAGCCCGCCGCCTGCCTTCTCTTTTTCCAGCTTCTCCGTGATCGCTTCACGCAATTGCCGCTTCAGGATCTTACCGACGGGACTCACTGGGAATTCGCTCACCAGTTCGAGCCGCTCGGGCAGCTTGAAGCTGGCAATATTCTGCTGCTTGAGGAAGTCAATCAATTCCGCGAATTCCAGGCACAGCCCCTCCTTCGCGATGACGAAGGCGCAGGCCTTCTCGCCAAACAAGGGGTCGGGCATGGCCACCAGCGTAACGGCCTTCACCTTGGGGTGCGCGAAGATCAGATTCTCCACCTCTTCGCAACTGATTTTCTCGCCGCCCCGGTTGATCAGGTCCTTCTTGCGACCTTCCGTGAAAATGTAGCGGCCTTCCTTGCGCACGATGTCGCCCATGCGATAGAAACCGTCCGGCGTAAATGCCTCGATATTCTTGTCGGGTGCCCGATAATAGCCGCGGATGGTGTAAGGGCCGCGAGTCGCCAATTCCCCTTGGGCGCCATCGGGTAGCTCGTTCCCCGCATCGTCGATTACCTTGATTTCGTCGTCCTCGCAGACGGGCATGCCCGAACTGTGCAGCAGGTACTTGTCTGGCGCGTCCAAAGGCACCATGTTGATCAGTCCCTCGGCCGTGCCGTAAATCTCCTGCGGCACGCAGCCGAAGCAGGCGCGCAGCCGGCTGCGCAATTCCGGTGCCAGCCGGGCGCCGCCGTTCTGTATCACCTTCAACGACGACAAATCATAACCACCGGGCACCGGCGAATTGAGCCAGTTGGAAATCAGAGGAACAACGGCGGCGATCGTCGTCACCTTCTCGCGTTCGACCAGCGAGAACACCTCAGCCGGGTCGCCCGAAGACGCAAGCACGATGGTGCCACCGTAGTAGAAGGTGCCGAGCATGCCCGGCGAAGCCAGGTTGTAGTTGTGCCCCAGGGGCAGGATGGCCATGAACACCGTATTCCCGCCAAAACCGCCGGCACGGCCGCAGAGCCGCGCGTTGAGAACGTAGTCGTCGTGCGTGCGCGGGATCAGCTTGGAGAGCGAGGTAGTGCCCCCCGAGAGCAACATCGTGGCCACTTCCGACGGATCGGGGCGCAGCCTTGCCAAAACTGCACCGGTCGCCTGCGCCTGCATGGGGGCAGTAATCATCTCGCGCAGGTCCCGCTGCCCCGTCGCAGGTTCGCCCGCTACGAACACGGTATGCAAGCTGCGAAATTCCTGCTGGACTTCCGCAGCCATCGTCCGGTAATCGAAGCTGCCTATCCGGTCCGGAATCACATAGGCGATCGCACCGGAAGCGCGCACGAAGTGGCGGATTTCCGTATGCCTGTGCGCGCGCAATGCCATCACGGGAATGGCGCCAATGCGCGTCAGCGCGAAATAGGTATGGACGAACTCGGGGCCGTTGGGCAGTTGCACCACTACGCGATCCAGCGGCTGAATGCCTGCTTCGAGGAAACGGCAGGCAAGCCGATCCGAAGTCTGCACCAGGTCGCGGTAGCTCAGGCGCTGGCCGGCAAAGACGAGGGCAGTCTTCCCCGGACTGCGCGCGGCGCTGCGCGCCAGCATCTGCGCAATCGTGACGCCTTCCCACCAACCGCGGGCGCGATAGCGCGCCGCAAATTCGGCGGGCCAGAACACGCAGCTTTCGAGCATGGTCCTCCTCCTTGGCATCGGCACGCTGGGCTGTTCCCGGCAGTTCTTATGCGGCGATGCCGACATGGGTACCGAGAATTCACTCTAGACCCAAACCATTCTTGCTTCCAGCAAATAGCGCGAATAAATGGTCAGAGACGAATTGATTGCGGACCAATTCGTCTCTCCCACCGAAGTTTCCGAAGCAGGTCCCGCGGCGCCATTGCATCGCACTGTTAGCCGTCATTCCTGCGCGAGCGCCAATAGCCAAGCTTGCGGCGGAAAGGCCCGAGCGCAAGAACGTAGATCTCCGATTCACGAACTACGTACACGACAGAAATTCGTAGATTCGCGAGAGATCGGTAGCGACTTTAGAGGAAAGACTATAGCCGGCCATTCGATCTCAATCGGAGTTCGACTTCCTCCATGAGCTGCGGCACGGTCCGATCACTCTCGCCGCTGTCCAAGCCTTCCTGAATGGCGGCCTTGAGGGTCTGAAACTTCGCGTTTTGCTCCTGGTCACGGCGGATCAGGTCGCGAAAATACTCGCTATCATTGGTGTAATCGCCGCTGGCGATTCTGCCCTTAACCCAGGCGTCTTGCTGGTCGGAAATGGTGATGGTTTTGCGGGTGGTTGCCACTGTTCGTCTCCAATAGGTGTGATAGACGCATACTATTGGTGTAATTTAGCATACTATTGAGAGCGCGGCAAAACCCCGGCCTAGGGAGCGTTCGGAAAACCGCTTGTGGGTCCCGCGATAGGAAGCTACAATTCTCCCAGATTGGGAGGACTGCTTGCGCTATGCGGGTTATCGCCAAGAGCACCTTGAGAAGATTTTGGGGGCAACCCCGGTACAAAGATTCCCAAGGCCCACTGGAGAGCTGGCACGAAGAAGCGCTGAGATCGGCATGGGAATCGCCGCAGATGGTGAAGTCTCAGTACGGAAATGCAAGCATCTGCGGGAACAATCGGGTCGTTTTCAATATCGGCGGCAACAAGTATCGGCTGGTAGTGGAAATACAGTACCGAGTCGGAATCGTGTGGGTGAAGTTCATCGGCACCCATGCGCAATACGACAAGATCGACGTGGAGAATGTGAATGAATATTAAGCCAATCCGCAGCGATAAGGATTTGCAGACTGCTTTTCGCCGTCTCGAAGGCATCTTCCAGACTGAAGCAGGTACGCCAGAGGGCGACGAAATGGAAATTCTCGTGGCGCTGATTGAAGCCTATGAGAATAAGCATTTTCCCATCGGCCCAGCCGATCCCATTGAAGCCATTAAGTTCCGGATGGAGCAACAGGGGTTGACCCCACGCGATCTTGAGATATACATCGGTTCCAGCGGCCGGGTTTCCGAGGTATTGAACCGCAGGCGCTCCCTCAGTCTGCGCATGGTGAAGCGTCTGCACGACGGACTACGCATCCCCTACGAGAGTCTGTTGTCGCGAGCGGCATAAAGGCGCTGGTTGCAAGGACACGAAGCACCGCTGTAGAAGTTCATGGTGTGGGTCGGCAATCCCCGCCGCCGCCACAGGGGAACGGCTTAAGTCACGATGCGGCCGAGGCGCACCGCGGTCTCGCCTTTCCTGAGGCGCATCGACGGCATGATCAGAACGCAGTTGTCGTAGGGCGTCGCCACCGGGCGGCCGCCGTCGTGGCCGATCACCGTACCCGCGCGCGCTATCACCTCCATGCCGACATAGGGCGCGGCGAATTCAAATTTGTCGCTCTCGATGGTGACGGCCTCGGTGACGTCGACCACGCGCTGCGCCGCTGGCAGCGGCGCGAGCTGCGGCGCCGCGAAATCCTGGCCGATCGCACCGAAGTGCATGAGGAAGCGCAGCATCGCGTCGATCGCGACCGTGGCGCTGGCACGCTCCCAGTGCTGGCCGCATTCGATCAGCAACGCGGTCTTCGGGCTGGCGCTATCGGCGAATCCGCCGTAGTCGCGCATGCGCCGCCCGGCCGCATGACCCGCGTCGCACACCAGATGCGCGGGCGTGCCGAGGCGCAGGGCGAGTTCGCGCGCCTTCAATGTCGTGCCGCAGATCATCAGCGCGGGCGTCAAGTGCTGCATCGAGTGAATGTCGAGCAGGGCATCGACGCTGTCGACGAGCGGGCGCAGTTGGCGCGCGCGGCGCAATTCGACGCTGTCGCGCGCGCCGTCCAGCGCCTCCGCGCTCCACACCCGGTTGAAATCCTCGTCCACGCAGCGCGACGCGCTGGGTTCATTGCGGTCGAAGCGCGCGAAAGCGGCAAAGTTTACGAACGCAAGGGTCAACCGACCGGCGAGTGGCCGCACCTCCCGGCGCAGCAGCCAATCCAATGCGATGGCACCGCACAGCTCGTTGCCATGGGTGAGCGCGGCCAGCATCAGGTGCGGTCCGGCTTTGCCGCTGTCGAAGCTCGTAACGTACTCGATGCCGCAGTTGCCGGCCCGGTAAGGGCGGATGTCTGGCGCTTCGAGTTCGACCGGATAGGAGCTCATGGTTTCAGTTGTTGTCCGCAATCAGCAGCGCGCGCCCGGGCGGCACACGCTCACTGCGCCGCCGCGACCGCGCGGCGGGCCATCACCGTGACCAGATGCGCGCGGTACTCCGCGCTCGCGTGCATGTCGGAGTTGAGCTTGCCCGCCGGCACGCTGACGCCGGCGACCGCGTCGGGCGACCACTTTGCCGCGAGCGCTTGCTCCATTTCGGCGACGCGGAAAACGCTGGATGCGGCGCCGGTGACTGCCACGCGCACCCCCTTGCCGGTGTCGGCGGCCATCACGCCGACGATGGCGTAGCGCGAGGCCGGATTCTTGAACTTGATGTAGGCGGCGCGCTTGGGCACGGGAAAGCTCACCGACACGATGATCTCGCCGGTCTGCAGGGCGGTCTCGAACATGCCCTTGAAGAAATCGTCCGCGGCGATGTTGCGCTTGTTGGTGTTGACCGTGGCGTCGAGGCCCAGCACCGCGGCCGGATAGTCGGCCACCGGGTCGTTGTGCGCGAGCGACCCGCCGATGGTGCCCATGTTGCGCACCATGCGGTCGCCGATGCTGCCGGCGAGACTAGCCAGCGCCGGAATCCGCGCCTGTACCTCTTTCGAGCTGGCGACTTCGGCATGCCGGGTCATGGCGCCGATGGTGATGCTCGTTCCCTCGACTTTGATGCCGGTGAGTTCGGCGATGCCGCCGAGATCGATCAGGTCGGTGGGCGCGGACAGGCGCAGCTTCATCGCCGCGATCAGGCTCTGGCCGCCGGCGAGCAGCTTGGCATCGCCGCCTTTGGACAGCGCCGCAGCGGCGTCGGCCACGCTTTTCGGATTTTGATAGTTGAATGCATACATGTTCGGTGTGTCCTAGTGCTTGCTCTCGTGCTTGCCTACATGTTCGCCGCAGCGGCTTTCACCGCCTTGACGATGTTGTGATAGCCGGTGCAGCGGCACAGATTGCCGTCGAGTTCGGCGCGTATGGTTTCCTCGGACGGATCGGGAAAGTTTTTCACCAGGTCAACGGCGCTCATCACCATGCCGGGGGTGCAGAAGCCGCATTGCAGGCCATGGTGCTCGCGAAACGCCTCCTGCATCGGGTGCAGGGTGCCGTCGGGCCTGGCCAGGCCTTCGATGGTGAGTATATCGGCGCCCTCGGCCTGTATCGCCAGAACGTTGCAGCTTTTCACCGCGCGGCCGTTCAGGTGGATGGTGCAGGCGCCGCATTGGCTGGTATCGCAGCCCACATGCGTGCCGGTGAGACGCAGGTTCTCGCGGATGAAAGTGACCAGCAGGGTACGCGATTCGACCTCGGCGCTGACCGGCTTGCCGTTCACGGTCATCGATATTTTCATGCAAATCTCCTTTGGCGAAGCGTACCACCGGCGCAGGGACGAAATCCTAAGCCATGCGATGCTTTGAATCAACTCCAATCGCGTGAGCCGCGTGATAAAGCCGCCGCTTGACCGGTGCCGGATCGAGGAATAACCTTCAATGCCATATAGTAGTTTTGATTTGTTCGGCAGAGGTGTGCAATGGACAGCGTTGATCTGGAAGTGCTTCGCAGCGCGACCACTTGGTTCAAGGCGGGTCACGCGGTGGTCCTGGCCACCGTGGTCAAGACCTGGGGTTCGGCGCCGCGCCCGATCGGGGCGATGCTCGCCATCCGCGACGACGGCCAGGTATCGGGATCGGTATCGGGCGGCTGCGTCGAGGGTGACCTGATCGAACGCGTGCACGCGCACAAACTCGCCAGCGACAAACCCGAGGTCGCGACCTATGGCGTCTCCAAGGAACAGGCCGATCGCTTTCACCTGCCCTGCGGCGGCACGCTGCAGCTGGTGCTGGAGCCGCTCAAGGACAGCGCCGGGCTGGACCAACTGCTGGTCGCGATCGAGCGCCACGAACTGGTGGCGCGATTTCTCGACCTCGACACCGGCCAATCCCGCATCGAGCCCGGCCGCTGGTCGGATGCGCTCGAATTCGACGGCAAGCTGCTGAAAACCGTGCACGGCCCGCGCTGGCGCCTGCTGCTGATCGGCGCCGCGCAGTTGTCGCGCTATGTGGCGCAGATGGCGCAGGCGCTCGACTACCACGTCACGGTGTGCGATCCGCGCGAGGAATACGCGCAGGCCTGGGACCTCCCCGGCGTGCCGCTGGAGCGCGGCTATCCCGACGACGTGGTGCTGGCGATGAACCTGGATGCGCACAGCGCCGTGGTCGCCGTCACCCACGATCCCAAGCTCGACGACGTGGCGCTGCTGGAGGCGCTCAAGTCCCCTGCTTTCTATGTCGGCGCACTCGGCTCGAAGGCGAACAACGACAAACGCAGGAAACGCCTGGCCGATTTCGACCTCTCGGCCGGGGAGATCTCGCGCCTGCACGGCCCGGTCGGGCTCAGGATCGGCAGCCGCACCCCGCCCGAAATCGCGGTTGCGATTCTGGCCGAGATGACCGCCGTGCGCCACGGCGTGCACATCCCGCATGGCATCGAGCCGCCCAAGGCCGGAATCGAAGCCGGGCGCGGCGATCGCCAGCGTGAGCCTGTGCTCCCCGATCGGCTACGCCCACTTCCCCTTGGCAGTGCAAAGCCAGGGGGACGGTGAAATCTCCGGCGCGCAATAGATGGCCGCGAACATCTGCGGCATTCTGCTTGCCGCCGGGACGTCGAAGCGCTTCGGCTCGGACAAACTCATGCATCCTCTTTCCGGGCAAACCCCGGTCGCGGTCGCCGCGCTCGCCAACCTGCGCTCGGCCATTCCGCATGTCATCGCCGTGGTGCGTCCGGGTGTGCCGCTGCTGGAGAACCGTTTGAGCGAAGCCGGAGCGACGGTGATCCTCTGCGTCGATGCCGGCGAAGGCATGGGCACGAGCCTCGCGACCGCGGTGGCCGCCTCAGGCGATGTCGCCGGTTGGTTGATCGCCCTCGCAGACATGCCCTACATCCGGCCGGAAACCATAGTCAAAATCGCCGCGTCGCTGGCCGCAGGCGCGGCCATTGTCGCACCCGCCTACCGCGGCGAGCGCGGCCATCCGGTGGGCTTGTCGGCGCGCTTTCGCGGGCAACTCGAAGCACTGCGCGGCGACGAGGGCGCGCGCTCGGTGCTCGATCAAAACGCCGGCCTGGTCACGCTGATCGAAGTGGACGACCCCGGCGTTTGCCGCGACATCGACACGCCGGACGATTTGCGCTGAGCTCAATAGACGCCCTGTACAGCGCCCCAATAACTTGCCAAAGTGCCTATTGTGGCTATAATAGGCACAATATCCACAGCGGAGAAAAACATGGCCATGAAAGTAATGTCTGCCCGCGAAGCCAAGAATCGCTTTGGCGAATTCCTCGACGCAGCGCGCCGCGAGCCCATCGTCGTAACGAAGAATGACCGTCCTGTCGCGATCATGATTTCCATCGAGGATGCCGCCGATACCCTCCTTCCGGAACTATTCATGGACAAGGAACCCGGGTACGACAAGTGGCTGTCGGGGAAAGTCACGAAAACACTCGCTCGCGTGGACGCCCGCAAGACAGGGCTCCATGAGCACACCGACGCAATGGCGCTTCTGAAAAAACGTCTCGAGGCGAGGTTGTCGCGCAAGCCCGCGTAGGTATGCGGATCGTTTGGACCGACGAGGCGCTCGACGACCTCGAGGAAATTGTTGCGTACCACTACGCCGAGTCCGGGCCACGTACCGCCGAAGCGGTCGAACGGCGCATCGTCGAACAGGTCGAGGGGCTGCCGCCATTCCCCGAGCGGATCCGAAAAAGCGACCGGATACCGGGCGCGCGGGAATTCGTCATCAACCGGCTTCCCTACATCGCTTTTGTGAAGCTGCGCCCGGACGCGATCGTCGTGCTGAACGTCGTTCACACTGCGAGGAAGTTTCCGGCGTAGCGCCGTCGGCGCGGTACGTTCGTCTGGCCCAACAGGCAAGCCTCCGCTACGACTCGGCCCGGACCGGGTACGGATATGCGCGGTACGCGACCACGGGGAAAACGGGAGACCACATACCTATGTCTCTTCCGCCAATGAGTACTGTCGGCCATTTTCGGTCATCCGAGCCCGACTTCCAATTCACCGCAAAGCGGCCCCTCGCGGCCCACGGATCGGCCGCAAGTCGGCGGATGGACCCGTGCCGATTTCGCGCACCGAACCACACACTATGCCGATTATGTTCAATTCGCCGGGGCCATGCCGCCCGATTTCGGGTTTACTGGGTAGACAGGTTCGAGGTTCGAGGAGAGTCGAGTTACCCCGCACCTCGCACCTATTTGAAGTATTCCCTGTATCGCAGCTTGTCCCCCTTCTCCCACGGTTTGTACGTGTTGCAAAACTCCACCCGCTCGGCGAGCGTGGGGTGGTTGTCGCGCAACACGTGCAGCAGGGCGTTGGGCCGGGGATTGATGAGACCGTCGGTCTGCAGCTTCACGAACGCGCTCGCGGCGGCGTAGTTGTCGCGCGTGATCTCGAGCGCGAAGCGATCCGCCTCGCGCTCGAAGTGCCGGATGGAGGCATTGAACAGCGGCATGACCACCAGGAAGACCGCGCCGGCCACCAGGGCGATGAGCGGATACGAGGCGATGTCGTCCAGCCGCCCGAAGCCGAAGCGCTGCCCGTGACGCGCCATGAGGCCGTGCGCCGCACGGTGCACGCCGTAGAGCGCCAGCATGATGAGCCCGGATAGCAGCAGGATGATCTTCCACGCATGTCCCAGTACGTAGTGGCCCATTTCGTGGCCTATCGTGAAGAGGATCTGCCGTTCATCCAGCTTGCGGATGATGGTGTCCGACAGCACGATGCGCTGCGTGCCCCCGATCCCGGTGACGTACGCGTCCACCTTCTTGGTGTCCTCGCTCTTGTCGACCTCGAACACGCGCGCCTTCTCGATACCTGATCTCTCCGCGAGGGCGACGATCTTCTGCTCGAGCGCGTGGTCCTTCATGGGGCCGAACTTGTTGAACAGCGGCTCGATCCAGATGGGGGCCACGAGAACAACGACCAACACGAACGGGATCGCCGCAAGCCCGGAGTAGAGCCACCAGCGGCGCGGGCTCTTGCGCAGCAGCTGGTAGATGCCCAGCACCACGATGTAGCCGATCGCCAGGGCCACGCCGAGCTGGATGAGCGCGTCGGTGAGCCACTTGCCGAAGGCCTGGTTGGATAGCCCGAAGCGGTGCTCGACGACGAAATCGCCGTAGTACGCCAGCGGCAGGCCGAGCGCGAACTGGATCGCGCCGTAGATGATCAGGTAGGCGAGCACCGTCACCGGCCACCTGGCGCTGACACGCCGTGCGGCGTCACGGATCTTCGCCGACCAGCCGGTGAAGAGGAAGAGCGCCGGCAGCGCCAGCCCCCAGACCACGCCGATCAGCCACAGCGTGTTGCGCACGTAGTAGTACGACATGGCCTTGTCGGTGGGCTCGGGAACCGCGACGGGTCCGTTGGCCACTGCGCACAAGGAGGTCATCAGGCAGGCGGCCAGCAGGACTGCGCGCATCCGGTTTTCCTCTCCTCGAGTGCCGCCATCATATATCAGAACGGGAACTCTCCGCCCGGCAACCTGAGCACCGTGAAGAAGGCTTCCCTCGCGTCGGGCCCCGCCAGGCCGAGCCGCTGCGGCAAGGGCCAGTGGCTGGTTCAGGTCATGACGCGGTGATGCCAATCTGTAATGTCCCTGAAATCATCTTTGGAAGCATGCCGAATGACGGCGGGCATCTACTTCTTTCCCAAGCCGAGCGCGATGGATTGATACAGAAGGAACCTTCGGCGGCCACGTGGATTCGTCCGAAAAATAGGTAAATCAATCCCGGTCGCGCCCCGTGGCACCGCACAATTTTCCGCATTGGTAATGTTTCGGGCCGTGAAAATCGCGGACAATGCCGACTATGATGAATTCGCCGGGGACAAGCTGCCTGATCCCGGGTTTACTGGGAAAAATCGAACTGTATCTGCCGTGGTCGTCTCCCGAGCCAACAACCTACGGTAACGGCTGCATTCGGCATTCCCGTATGTCTCTTGTGGGTCGTGAGCCGACCCTGACCGTGTATCAAACGCGTTACTTGTCGTCATCGAGAGCGCGAGTTGCATATGAGAACCATCTTGTCGCGTCCGGTGAGCCTGCGCACGTCGGCGACTTTTTGCGCCAGTTCGGCCATCCGGTGGGCTTGTCGGCGCGCTTTCGCGGGCAACTCGAAGCCCTGCGCGGCGACGAGGGCGCGCGCTCGGTGCTCGATCAAAACGCCGGCCTGGTCACGCTGATCGAAGTGGACGACCCCGGCGTTTGCCGCGATATCGACACGCCGGACGATTTGCGCCGAGCTTGAAAGCCGGCCTCAGTTCAGATTCTTCAGCAACAGCTTCCAGAAGGACAATCGGGTCGCAAGCGTGGACACGAGAATATATTCGTGCAAGGTATGCGCGCCGTCGCCGTCAGCCCCGAGCCCGTCCAGCGTCGGGATGCCCAGTGCCGCGGTGAAATTGGCATCGCTGGCGCCGCCGGTCATGGGCGCGTCCTCCAGCATTAGACCGGCTTCAGCGGCCCAGGTTTGCGCACGCGCCAGCAAGCCGGCGACTGCATCGGTCTTGACCATGGGAGGACGGTTGAGCTCAACGTCGATGTCCAGTGTCACGTCCGGACCCACCGGTTTCAGCGCACGCATTTTCGCAAGAATGTCTTCGGCGGCCTGACTGTCAGGCACGCGAAAGTCGACCACGACCTGGCATTGCGACGGCACGGTGTTGGTCACAGTGCCGCCCGAGATCGTGCCGACGCTGACGGTAACGCCGCGCGCATAGTCCGTCATGGCCTCCAGCGCCAGCACTTGATGGGCCATCTCCCGGATCGCGCTGCGGCCCTTTTGGTGGTCTACGCCCGCATGGGCAGGCCGGCCCTGAACCTTCAGGCGCAGCATGCCAGTGCCTTTGCGCGCGGTAACGCATTTTCCGGCATCTGCGCGCGCAGGCTCGCACACCAGCGCGTAGCGGGCATGACCGGCGAAGCGTTCAATCGATGGGCGGGACTGGTAACTGCCCGTTTCTTCGTCGGGCACCAGCAAGAAATCAACCGGCAATGCGGTGGAACCGGGCGCGGCCAATTGAGCCAAGGCGGTGAGCGCCAGGTAAATGCCTCCCTTCATATCGTAAGCGCCAGGGCCGTACAATCTGTCGCCCTCGATCCGGCACTGGTTTTGCTGCAAGCTGCCATAGGGATGCACGGTATCCAGATGGGCCAGGATGAGGATACCGGCGCGGCCATCGCCGGCGACCCGGTTGCTGACGTGCAGCAGCGGGCCGGTCGTGTCGCCCAATGAACTCACGTGCGCGGCCAGCCCCGCAGCCTTGGCGTGTTGCTCCACCATGGCAACCATGGCGGCAATACCCTGAGGTGAGCTTGAAGGAGATTCGCAGCGCAGCCAGGTCTGGATGCCCGCGGCAATCTCGGCCGAAGTGGGTGTGGTAGGCATGGATTTTCCTTGATTTGACCATGGCAATATACATCAGCTTCGCCCGGGACTGCACGCCCTGCGTCGCACCGCTTATACTATGAAAATAACTGTTGCGACTCTTCTCCGGAATGTATGTCGATGCGCCTGCGCACTGTCGCCGTCCTGCTGATGCTGCTCGTGCCGCCTTTCGCCCGGGCCGCGATACCGCTCAACCTGAAGGGCGTGCCCACGCTCGCGCCCATGCTGGCGCAGGTGACGCCCGCGGTGGTCAACATTTCGGTGATCACGCGTTCGCCGATGGAGGACAACCCGCTGTTCCGCGACCCGTTGTTCCGGCGCTTTTTCAACATTCCGGACCGGCCCTCGCGCGAGCAGAGCGCGGGCTCGGGCGTGATCGTCGACCGCGCGCGCGGCTATGTGATCACCAACCATCACGTCATCAACAACGCGCAGGAAGTGGTGGTCACGCTGAAGGACCGGCGTACGCTCAAGGCGCGCCTGGTCGGCACCGATCCGGGCACCGACATCGCGGTTCTTAGAATCGAGGCGCAACACCTGGCCGAGCTCAAATTCGGCGATTCCGACGGCATGAACGTGGGCGATTTCGTGGTCGCCATCGGCAACCCCTTCGGCATCGGCCAGACGGTCACCTCCGGCATCGTCAGCGCGCTCGGCCGCACCGGCCTGGGCATCGAAGGCTACGAGGACTTCATCCAGACCGACGCTTCGATCAATCCGGGCAACTCGGGCGGCGCGCTGGTGAACCTGGCGGGCGAATTGATCGGCATCAATACCGCCATCATCGGGCCGTCCGGAAGCAGCGCCGGCATCGGCTTCGCCGTGCCTTCGAACATGGTGCGCACGGTGATGGAGCAGATCATCCGTTTCGGCGAAGTGCGCCGCGGCCGCGCCGGCGTCGTGACGCAGGACATGACGCACGAGCTGGCGCAATCGCTGGCGGCGGCCTCGGCCGACGGCGCGGTGGTGGTCAAGATCGAGGCAGGCTCACCCGCGGACAAGGCCGGCTTGAAGCCGCGCGACATCGTGACCGGCGTCAACGGCAAGCCGGTGCGCGGCTCGGCCGATTTGCGCAACCGCATGGGCCTCACTCCGGTCGGCGAAGAAGTGGAGTTGCGGGTGCAGCGCGGCGGCCGGCCGCTCGCCTTGCGCCTGCGCATCGCCGAGCTCTACACCATGACCGAGATCCCGGGCGAGGCGGTGCCGCAACTCGCCGGCGTGCGCGTCTCCAACATCGAGGCGGGCACGCCTTTGCACGGCATGGTCGAGGGCGCGATCATCACGCGCATCGAACCCAACACGCCGGGCGCGCAGACTGGTCTCCGGCCCGGCGACGTGCTTTACGGAGTAAACCGCGGCCGGGTGCGCTCGGTGGCGGAGCTGCTCGCCTCATTGCGCCAGGCCGAACGGCCGCTGCGCATTCTGTTGCTGCGCGGTGACTCGCGCCTGACCCTGACTCTTCGTTGACGGCCCTGCGCTGATTTGTGCTGCCTAAGCAAGGGTAAAATGCATCTTCCTCCGCAACATAGAGAACCCGCATGAACGCTCCCAGCACCGCACCCGCATTGCCTGTCGGCCACGCCGATATCGCCGCCGCCGCCGAACGCATCGCAGGCCACGCCCGGCGCACGCCGGTGATGACTTCGCGCATGGTGGACGAGCGCACCGGCGCGCAGGTGTTCTTCAAATGCGAAAACTTCCAGCGCATGGGCGCATTCAAGTTTCGCGGCGCCTTCAACGCACTGGCGCAATTGACGCCGGAGCAGAAGCGCGGCGGCGTGCTCACCTACTCCTCAGGCAATCACGCCCAGGCCGTGGCCCTCGCGGGAACGCTCCTCGGCGTGCAGACCGTCATCGTCATGCCGCAGGACGCGCCGCGGGTGAAGCTCGAAGCCACGCGCGGCTACGGCGCCGAGGTAATTACTTTCGATCCCGCGACGGCCAGCCGCGATGAGCTGGCGGCGGCCATCGCCCGGGAACGCGGCATGAGCGTCATCCCGCCCTACGACGATGTGCAGGTCGTCGCCGGACAGGGCACGGCAGCGAAGGAATTGATCGAGGAGACGGGCCCGCTGGATTATCTGCTGGTGCCCTGCGGCGGCGGCGGACTGCTCTCAGGCTGTGCCGTGGCGGCAAGCCGCTGGTCGCCGGGCTGCAAAGTAATCGGCGTCGAACCCGAGGCGGGCGACGATGCCACGCGTTCGTTTCGCTCGAAGACCCTGCAGAGCTGCCACAACCCGGACACCATCGCCGATGGCGCGCGCACGCCCTCGCTCGGCAGCATCACCTTCCCGCTGGTGCTGCATTACGTGCATGACATGCTGACGGTAAGCGATGCAGAGTTGCTGCGCAGCCTGTTCTGGATCTGGGAGCGCATGAAAATCGTGATCGAGCCCACCGGCGCGCTCGCGGCGACAGCCCTGCTCGAAGGCAAGCTCGACGGTCGCCACGATTACCGGGGAAAACGCATCGGCATCGTCATCTCCGGCGGCAACGCCGACATCAAGGCCCTCTGCCGACTGGTCTAGATTCTCAAGTTGGCGATGACGCACCCCACAGCATCGGCCGAATTCCGCTTCTACGCGGAACTGAACGATTTCCTGCCGCCGGAGCGGCGCCGCGCGGACTTCGCCTACAGCGTCGCCGGAACGCGCTCAGCCAAGGACGCCATCGAGTCGATCGGCGTGCCGCACACCGAAGTCGACCTGATCCTGGTCGACGGACAGTCGGTGGGATTCGATCGCGTGCTCTCAGGTGGCGAGCGCGTCGCGGTGTACCCGGTGTTCGAGTTGTTGGATGTCGCGCCGCTGCAGCACCTGCGGCCGCGGCCGCTGCGCGAACCGCGCTTCGTGCTCGACACCCACCTGGGCACGCTCGCCCGCCATCTGCGCCTGGCGGGTTTCGATTGCCTCTACCGCAATGACTACCGCGACAACGAACTCATCACCGCCGCTCTGGCCGGGCGCCGTATCATCCTCACGCGCGACAAGGGCCTGCTCAAGCAGCGCCTGGTCACCCACGGCTACTTCGTGCGCGCAACCGAGCCGGGTGAGCAGTTACGCGAGGTGGTGCGTGCGCTCCAGCTGGAGACGGGCTTGAGGCCGTTCACGCGCTGCCGCGAATGCAATGCCGAATTGCGCGACGCGGCCAAATCCGAGGTGCTGGAGCGCCTGCCGCAGAAGGTGCGCGCCGCCTACGATCGCTTCCAGCTTTGCCCCGGCTGCGGCCGCATCTACTGGGAGGGAACCCATTTTGCGCGCCTGCGGCAGCTGCTCGAGCTGACGGCGCCGCTCGCCAATTCTGATTAAACGCGTTGTTAAACAATTAGTTGCAGTCTCAGAAGCACGGACGAATGCGGCCACGGAAACCGCGTTTGCGCATGCTAAAATTGCGTTTCATCCATCCCGCAGACCAAGCTCCATGTCCTCGCTCAATAATAATCTGGCCAACATCGACGTCGAGTTGTGGCAGGCGATCCAGGCGGAGAACCGGCGTCAGGAAGACCACATCGAGTTGATCGCCTCGGAAAACTACGTCAGCCGCGCGGTGCTCGAAGCGCAGGGCTCGCAACTCACCAACAAGTATGCCGAGGGCTATCCGGGCAAGCGTTACTACGGCGGCTGCACCCATGTGGACGTCGCCGAGTATCTTGCGATCGAGCGCGCCAAGGAACTGTTCGGCGCCGACTATGCCAACGTGCAGCCGCACTCGGGCTCGCAGGCGAACCAGGCGGTCTACATGGCGGCGCTCAAGCCGGGCGATACCATCCTCGGCATGTCGCTCGCCCACGGCGGGCATCTCACTCACGGCGCCTCGGTCAATCTGTCCGGCAAGCTCTACCACGCCTTGTCCTACGGTCTGAACGCGGACGAAGTGATCGACTTCGACGAGGTCGAGCGTCTGGCGCGAGAGCACAATCCGCGGATGATCGTCGCCGGGGCATCTGCCTATTCGCGCGTCATCGACTGGCAGCGTTTTCGCGACATCGCCGACGCGGCCGACGCCTACCTGATGGCGGACGTGGCGCACTATGCCGGCCTCATCGCCACCGGCCATTATCCGAGCCCCATCGGCATCGCCGATTTCGTCACCAGCACCACCCACAAGACGCTGCGCGGCCCGCGCGGCGGATTGATTTTCGCCAAGGCCGAGCACGAAAAGATCGTCAATTCAGCCGTGTTTCCCGGGCTGCAGGGCGGCCCGCTGATGCACGTCATCGCGGCCAAAGCGGTCGCCTTCAGGGAGGCGCTCGCGCCCGGATTCAAGGGCTACCAGGCGCAGGTCATCGCCAATGCGCGCGCCATGGCGCGGGTGCTGCAGGAGCGCGGCCTGCGCATCGTTTCCGGCGGCACCGACTGCCACCTGTTCCTGCTCGATCTCACCGCCAAGCACATCACCGGCCGCGACGCCGAGGACGCGCTCGGCCGCACGCACATGACCGTCAACAAGAACGCCATTCCCAACGACCCGCAGAAACCCATGGTGACCAGCGGCATCCGCATCGGCAGCCCCGCCATCACCACCCGCGGCTTCGGCGTCGCCGAGGCGGAACAGCTCGCCAACCTGATTGCGGACGTGCTCGACGCGCCGCAAAGCGAAACGGTGCAAAAGCGCGTGCTGGCGCAGGCCCAGGCCTTGTGCCTCAAGTTTCCCGTGTACGGCGTCCACGAGACTCCGCGCCCCGCCACGGCGCAGAGTTTCGCCCTGACATCGTGAAATGCCCTTTCTGCAAAGCTGACGATACCGCGGTGATCGACTCGCGCCTGTCCGAGGACGCGGCCAGCGTGCGCCGCCGGCGCCAGTGCAAGGAATGCGGCAAACGCTTCACCACCTACGAGCGGGTGGAACTGGCCATGCCCACGGTGATCAAGTCGAACGGTTACCGCACCGCCTACGACCGCGAAAAAATCCGCACCGGCTTCATGCGCGCCCTGCACAAGCGCCCGGTGCCGACCGACAACGTCGACGCTGCCATCAACCGCGTCGAAGCGCGCGTCCTCGCCCTGGGCGAGCGCGAGATCAAGTCGCGCACCATCGGCGAACTGGTGATGCGGGAGCTGAAGAAGATGGACGACGTCGCCTACATCCGCTTCGCGTCGGTGTACGAAGACTTCCAGCGCGTCGACGATTTCCGCGACGCCATTCTGCAGGTCAAGCGCCCGGGGCGAAAAACACGGCGCCAGGCCCCTTAGGGTCTTCTTCCCCAGCGCGCTGTCCTCATGTTCAGCCCCGCCGATCAGCAGCACATGGCCGAGGCGCTGCGCCTCGCCGAAAAAGGCCTGTTTACCGCTCCGCCCAATCCCCGCGTCGGCTGCGTCATCGTGCGCGACGGCCAGGCGGTTGGCGCGGGCTGGCACGAAAGACCCGGGCAGCCGCATGCGGAGATCATGGCGCTGCACGCGGCTGGCACGCGCGCCCGCGGCGCGACGGCGTACGTGTCGCTGGAACCCTGCAGCCATCACGGACGCACGCCGCCCTGCGCCGATGCGCTGATCGAAGCCGGTATCGCGCGCGTGGTTGCGGCGATGCAGGATCCGTATCCAGCGGTTGACGGCAGCGGCTTCGCCAGGCTGCGCGCGGCGGGAATCCAGGTCGAGTCCGGTCTGATGCAAGACGAGGCGCGCGCGCTGAACATCGGCTTCGTCGCGCGCATGAGCCGCGGCCGCCCCTGGGTGCGCATGAAAATCGCGGCGAGCCTGGACGGAAGGACCGCGCTCGCCAACGGCAAGAGCCAGTGGATCACCGGGCCGGAGGCGCGCCGCGACGGGCATGCCTGGCGCGCCCGTGCCTGCGCCGTGCTCACCGGTGTCGGCACCGTCAGGGAGGACGACCCGCAGTTGAACGTGCGCGAGGTCGAGACCACGCGCCAGCCGCTCAAGGTGGTGGTGGACAGCCGCTTGCAACTGCCGCTGTCGGCGAAACTGCTCGCGAGCGGCAGGGTGCTGATCGCTGCCGCGGTCGATGACAAGGCCGGCATCGCCGCCTTGCAGGACAAGGGCGCCGAGGTGGTGGTGCTGCCGAACGCGCGCGGCAAAGTGGAACTGACGGAACTGATGCGCGAACTCGCTCGCCGCGAACTCAATGAGGTGCACGTCGAGGCCGGGTTCAAACTGAACGGCTCGCTGCTGGTCTGCGGGCTGGTGGACGAACTGCTGCTCTACCTCGCGCCCAATATTCTCGGCGACGGCGCTTGCGCCATGTTCAGCCTGCCCGAACTGACCGACCTGGCGCAGAGGCGGCTGGTACAATTCGACGATGTGAAGACCATTGGCAGCGACCTTCGCATTCTCGCCAGGGTCGTAAACTAGATATGTTTACCGGCATCGTCACCTCGATCGGAAGGATCACCAAGTCCGCGCCGCGCGACCAGGGCCTGCGTCTCGCCATCGACGCGGGCATGCTCGACCTGTCCGACGTTGCGGTGGGCGACAGCATCGCCGTGAACGGCATCTGCCTCACTGTGATCGCCATGCACGGCGACCGCTTCGAAGTGGACGTGTCGCAGGAAACCATCAACTGCACCGTGGGGCTGGACGGGCCGAACGAGGTCAATCTGGAGAAATCGCTGCGCCTGTCGGACCGCCTGGGCGGGCATTTGATGTCCGGCCACGTCGACGGCGTGGGCGAGGTTGTACGCTTCGACGCGGCGGGCGAGAGCTTCCTCCTCGTCATCCGCGCGCCCCGGGATCTGGCCAAGTACATCGCGCGCAAGGGCTCGATCACGGTGAACGGCGTCAGCCTGACGGTGAACCGCGTGGACGGCGCGGAGTTCGAGATCAACCTGATACCGCATACCATCACGGTCACCAACCTGAAGAAGCTCAAACCCGGCAGCCGGGTCAACCTCGAAGTCGACCTGATCGCGCGTTACATCGAGCGCCTGCAGCATTACGGGGCCTAGCAGCAAGAGGTCCCGCCGAGTACACTACGTGCCGCAAACCGGTACGGTGTTTCCGCTCACGCCGGTGCGTGCAAATGCAGGTTAACCAATGAAGACATCATGAACAGATTGCAACATCTGCTGATTGCCATCGTCGCGCTCGCGCTGGTTGCGGCGCTTGCATTTCTCTACGACAAGACGCAGGCGGTCGACCTGCGCGACCGCAACGATGTGGCGGCGCTGCTCGACACCTTGCGCGAAATCGACGGCCGCTGGGATATCGATGTCCTGCGTGAACGCGCCGAGCTTGACGCCAACCAGATGCCGGCGCCGAACCGTAGCGCGACGGCAAAGAAGGCGCTCGCTACCCTCGCCGCCGCCGTGCCGCGCGCCGACAGCGCGGCCTTGAGCGAGGGCCTGGGCGAGCTCGGCAAGGCCGTCCTCGAGAAAGCGGATCTGGTGGAAAAGTACAAGACCGAGAATGCGAGCGTCAAGATCGCGCTGCACGCGGTGATCTCCGGCACGGCCGCGCTTGGCGCGCAGGCGGGCGAGCTGCGCAAAGGCGACCCGCTGCAGAAGGAGGTGCAGCAGGCGTTGAACCAGCTTGCGGCCGCGGCGCAGCAGTATTACTGGCTGGGCAAGGCGGCGCCGCCCCTGAGCCTCGAAATGGCGGCGGGCGAGATGCGCGACCTGGCCGCGGCAATGGGCGGGGGCGCGCTCGTTCAGGCGGTTGCGATAGAAGGCGCAATTCAGGTGCTGCTCAGGCACAAGCCCGTGGAAGAGGAACTGTTCACCAAAGTCTCGTCCCTGTCTTCCGGCCCGCGCCTGGACAAGATGAGCTTCGCCTTCAACCGCGAGCTCGAGGCGACGCTGCAGGTCAAGGAATTGTTTCGCGTGTACCTGCTCGCCTATGCCGCGGCGCTCCTGATCGGCGTCGGCTTTCTCGGCGTTCGGCTCAAGGCCGCGAATGAAAGCCTCGAGCGGCGCGTGGTCGAGCGCACGCGCGAGCTGTCGGAGGCGCTGCGCCACCTGAAGGAATCCGAAGCGCAGCTGATCCAGTCCGAAAAGATGTCCTCGCTCGGCCAGATGGTCGCCGGCGTCGCCCACGAGATCAACACGCCGCTCGCCTATGTGAAGAACAGCCTCGGCAGCGTCAACGACCGCCTGCCGGAGATCACCGCCGCGATCGAACATTGCGAGAGACTGCTGGCGCTGCTCAGCGAGGACGAAGGCAAAGTCGACCCCAAATCCCTGCAACAGCAGTTCGCCCAGACCGCCGCGCGGCTTGGCCAACTCAAGCAGCAGCACGTGCTGCAGGAGCTCACCGGACTGGTCAAGGACGGGCTCTACGGCACCGGCGCGATGGCGGAGATCGTCGGCAACCTCAAGGACTTCAGCCGCCTCGACCGCAGCAAGGTGACCAGCTTCAATCTGAACGACGGCCTCACGAGTTCGCTCGGACTCGCGCGGCACATGCTCAAGGCGGTCAACGTAGACAGGAAATTCGGCGAGATTCCCACTATCACCTGCGCGCCATCGCAGATCAACCAGGTGTTTCTCAACCTGATCACGAATGCGGCGCAGGCGCTCCCGCCGGCAAAAGGGACGATCACGCTCACCACGCGCGCCGACGGCGACGGTGTCTCGGTGGAGGTCGCCGATAACGGCAGGGGGATCCCGCCCGAAGTGCTGCCGAAAATTTTCGATCCTTTCTTCACCACCAAGGAAGTCGGCAAGGGCACCGGCCTCGGGCTGTCGATTTCCTACAAGATCGTCGAGCAGCACGGCGGGCGCATCGGGGTCGCATCGGAGGTCGGCAAAGGCACCAAATTCACCGTATGGCTGCCGCTCAAGCCGCCCGCGGAAGCCGGGCTTTCGACCTAGCATGCCGTGACGCATCCGGCCAAGATAGGCAAATACGAAATCCAGGGCGTGCTCGGCCGGGGCGGCATGGGCGCGGTCTACCGGGGTTTCGACCCGGCGATCGAGCGCGCGGTCGCGGTCAAGACGATAGCCAAGTCCTCGCTCGACGAGGGCGAGCTGCAACACCTGCTCGCGCGCTTCCGCCACGAAGCGCAGGCGGTCGGCCGGCTCGCCCATCCGCGCATCGTGCAGATCTACGACTACGGCGAGGACGAAGAACTCGCCTACATCGTCATGGAATTGGTAACCGGCAAGACGCTGCAAGAGCACCTGACGCAGCACGCAAACTACGACCTGCGCGAGGTCGGCGAAATCATCGGCCAGCTGCTCGACGGCCTCGGCCACGCGCACGCGGCCGGCGTCGTGCACCGCGACGTAAAGCCGTCGAACATCATGCTCAACAACGACGGCCGCATCAAGATCAGCGACTTCGGCATCGCGCACACCGAATCGTCGGATCTGACCCAGCATGGCGACGTACTCGGCACGCCGCATTACATGGCGCCGGAGCAATTCCTCGGCCTTGCGATCGGCGTGCCCGCGGACCTGTACGCGGTCGGGGTGATCGCCTACGACCTGCTGACCGGCACCAAACCGTTCGTCGGCACCACCGCGACGGTGATGCAGCAGGTGCTAAACCAGCGCCCGGCCGATCCGTCCAGCCTGAATGCCAAGCTCTCGCCGACGATGGATCAGGTGCTGCAAAAGGCGCTGGCGAAGAACGCCGAGGAGCGATTTCAGAGCGCGCGCGAGTTTTCCGAGGCGTTCGGGCAGGCGATCGGGGCGAGCCTCGCGCAGGAAACCCCCGCAGCGGCCGCCGCGCTGCCGGGCGCGGGCCTGCTCAATGCGGCGCGCCTGATCAAGACCGAGGCCAAGGCGCAAGCCGAACCCGGCGCCGCGGCGCCGCCGGCGAGCGGCGCCGAGGGCGCCATCAGGCTCGACCAGAGCGTAAAAAAGGCGCGGCTGCTGGTGGTGGACGACGAGGAGCGCATTCTGTCCGCGCTGAAGTCGATGTTCCGCCTGCGCTACCACGTGTTTGCCACGACCGACGGCAACAAGGCGCTCGAGTTCATGAAGAAATACGCGATGCACGTGATCATCAGCGACCAGCGCATGCCGATCATGCCCGGCGTCGAGCTGTTGCGCCAGGCGCGCGAGATCTCGCCCGCCAGTGTGCGCATCCTGCTCACCGGCTATTCCGACCTGGCGTCGATCGTGGGCTCGATCAACGACGGACAGGTCTACCGCTTCATCAGCAAGCCGTGGAACAACGAGGAACTGCAACAGACCGTGGCCGAGGCGGTGACCATCGCGCTCGAACTTGCCGACGCCAGGGTCGCCCCCGTGGGGTTGCCGCAGGCGATGAATGCGGGCGTGCTGGTGATCGACAACGACCAGGAAGTATTCCGCGTCGCGAGGGAATTGATCGGCGGCCGTTGCCCCGTTTGCTATGCAAACAGCCTGGACACCGCGCTCAGCGCGATGCAAGCCCGGGAAATCGCGGTGGTGGTGGCCGACGTCGAGGCCGGCGACGAAGACATCACCGGGATGCTGAAGCTGCTGAAGCTGGAGAATCCGCAGATCCTGACGATCGTGCTCACCGACGCTTCCGATTCAGAGCTGGTGATCCACCTCATCAACGAAGCGCAGATCTTCCGCTTCCTCAACAAGCCGGTGAACGTCAAGCAGCTGAAGCAGCACGTGGAGGCCGCGCTGGCGCGCTATCTCGCATTCCAGCAGACGCCGCAGTTGTTGCGGCAGCATCGGGTGCAGGAGTCGCGCGAGGTACGCGAGTCCACCGTCGGCCAGAAGATATTGGCCAGTCTCGAGGTACTGCGCGGGCGCTGGTTTGGCGCGGGCAGGAAACCGTAGCCATACGCGGCGATCAAGAACGCGCCCCGCCGCACTTGCCGAGTTAAGGGGAGAAGTCATCGGCGATCTTGCATAAAAACAAACCCAAGCTGTCCTTGTTTCCATCCATAACCGTGTTTTCTGTACGGATGCGCTTTCCATCCGTACAGAAAACGAGGTTGGCGCGCGCAGCGCGCAAGCTCGGCCGTGGCATGCGACGACGCCGCATCGCGAAGCGGATTCCCGGCCTTACGCCTTGCGTTTGCTCCGCACCGGCTTGCTCGGCAGCTTCGCCGGTTTGTCCGGCCCCCACACGCGACTGTAGTAGCTGTCGGCGAGGTTCAGCGCGCCCACCGGGTTGTGCGCGAGCACGCGATCTTTGACCACGAGGTTGGTGACCAGCCCCTTCGCATGGCGGATGAACAGGCTGTCGTGGCCCACGCACAGGCCCATGATCACGTCGAGCTCGCAGCCGGCGCGGTTGAGCAGTTCCGCCTGCGACACCGGGTTGCACATCGGCTCGAAGTTTCCGGGCCGGATCTTCTCTTCGTCCTTGACGCCGATGTTCTCCTTCGGCACGCCGCCGTTCTTGCACGCGATCGAGGTCACCTCGAAGCCGTGGCTTTCGAGGATTGCGCTGAACACGCGCGCGTGGTCGACGAAGCTGATGCACATGGCGATGCCGATTTTGCGAAAACCCATTTTCTTCGCGAACTGGCAGATCTCCTCGACGCGCGTCCATTTGCAGTAGCCCTCGCTCTCGACCACGGCCGCGGTATGCGCGACACGCAGCGTGAACTCGTCGCGATAGGGCTCCCAGGCGGTGTCGATGCCCTCGGGATCGACTTTGGACGGGCAGTAGGCGGGGCCGCGCTCCTCGCCTTCGCCCTGGCGGCAGGCGCGCACCGTGCTCGGGCAATAGGCGCAGCCCGGCGTTTCGTAGGCGGGGATGTCTTCGCTCATGCTGGATTCTCTGTGTGGGGGCGGCTTGTACAGTAGCCCGCCGCCTGTCCAGGCGCTTTGCGCTAGCGCAAAACTTCGGCGGATTTATGCCGCTCGGCGCGGGCATCCGCCGCGCCACCGCCCCCCACTGCGGCCGCGCGACGACAAATTTCGCGTGAATCGCGGACGCGCATCGGTATAGAATCCGCCTGTGCGCCCAAGCACGAAATCGCCCCTGCCCTGAGTGCTATGATCAAACTGCCGAAGTCGATCGACGACACCGCGGCGCTGCTCGCGCGCGCCGACTACGTGGCCGAGCGCAGCCTCTCCACGGCATTGTTCCTTGCCTTGAAGATGGAGCGGCCGCTGTTCCTCGAGGGCGAGGCCGGCGTCGGCAAGACCGAAATCGCCAAGGTGCTCGCCGCCACCCTGGAACGCCGGCTGGTGCGCCTGCAATGCTACGAAGGCCTGGACATTTCCTCGGCCGTATATGAGTGGAATTACCCGCGGCAAATGATAGAAATCCGCCTGGCGGAAGCGGGCGGCAAGGCCGACCGCAAGAAACTCGTGCATGACATATTTTCCGCCGAATTCCTCATCAAACGGCCGCTGCTGCAGGCCCTGGAAGCTGGCGCCGATGGCGCGGCGCCGGTGCTGCTGATCGACGAGCTCGATCGCACCGACGAACCGTTCGAGGCCTATTTGCTCGAAGTGCTGTCGGACTTCCAGGTGAGCATTCCCGAACTCGGCACGATCAAGGCGGACCAGCCGCCCATCGTGATCATCACCTCCAACCGCACGCGCGAGATCCACGATGCGGTCAAGCGCCGCTGCCTGTATCACTGGGTGGATTATCCCGATGCGGTGCGCGAACTCGACATTCTGCGCCGCAAGGCTCCCGGCGCGGCGGAACGCATGTCGCAGGAGATTGTCGCCTTCGTGCAGCGGCTGCGGAAGATGGACCTGTTCAAACTCCCCGGCGTAGCCGAAACCATAGACTGGACCAAGGCGCTGGTGGCGCTGGACAAACTCGCGCTCGACCCGGACACGGTCAACGACACGCTGGGCGCCCTGCTCAAGTACCAGGACGATATCGGCCGTGTGCGCGGCAGCGAAGCCGAGCGGCTGCTGTCCGAAGTCAGGGCGGAAATTGCGGCGGCCTGAGACCGCCGTTGGCCCGACAGCATGAGACCGCCCGCTTTCATCAAACGCCTGTTCACCCCGGCCGCCAATAACGGCAACAAGGCCGACAGGCACACGCGCAGGACCGTGTCCCTGTGCCATGCGCTGCTGTCCGAACGCGGCGAGGCCTCCGGCGCCGCGCTGGCGCGCGAGGCGCTCGCCGCCTATCGGATGCTCGCGGGGCCGGCATTGGCGGCCTTTTTCGATGTCCTCGCCGAGGAATTTTCGCCTGAACCGGAAGCGGTGGGGCAAGCGGCCGACGCTTACCGGCAGGATCCGTCGCAGGCAAATTTGATCCGGCTTCAGGACGTGATCGAGCCGCCGCGGCAGGAGCTGTTCCGGCGTCTCAACCTGGCGAGCGGCGGCACTGCGGCCCTGGTGGAAATGCGCCGGCGCCTGCTGCAGGAACTCAAGGCGCAGCCGCACTGGGCGGGCATAGATGCGGATCTGGCCCATCTGCTCGGCTCATGGTTCAACCGCGGCTTTCTCTCGCTGCAGCGCATCGACTGGCGCACCCCGGCATTGGTGCTGGAGAAGCTGATGCAATACGAGGCGGTGCACGAGATCCAGGGTTGGCACGACTTGCACCGCAGGCTGGAAGCCGACCGCCGCTGCTTCGCCTTTTTCCATCCCGCGCTGCCCGACGAGCCCATCATATTCATCGAAGTCGCGCTGACCAAAGGCATGAGCGAGCGGGTGCAGCCCTTGCTCGACCCGGATTCGCCGGTGGTCGATCCGGCCGGCGCCAACGCCGCCGTTTTCTACTCAATCACCAATTGCCAGGAAGGCCTGCGCGGCATCTCCTTCGGCAATTTCCTGATCAAACAGGTGGCGGAGGATCTGGGGCGCGAATTCCCGCGCCTGAAAACGTTCGCCACGCTGTCGCCCATACCGGGTTTCCGCAAATGGCTCGCCGATACCGCCGCCACGCAGACCGAGCTCGCAGAGCTCGCCGCCACGCTGGCCGAGGCCGACTGGATCGAGCGCGCCGCGCCGGGCTCGCGCGTGCAGACAGAACTGATGCGGCTTTGCGCCTACTATCTGCAACGCGCCAAGCACGACAAGGAACCGGCCGACGCGGTGGCGCGCTTTCACCTTGGCAACGGCGCGCGCATGGAGCGCGTGAACTGGCTCGCCGATTCGTCCAAGGCCGGGATGGCGCGTTCGGCCGGCCTGATGGTCAACTACGTCTACCGGCTGAAGGACGTCGAGCGCAACCACGAGGCCTACGCGAACAAGCACCTGGTGGTGGCCTCGCCGGGCCTGGCGCTGCTCGCGCGCGCGAGCCTGATCGCGCGCGCCGCGGTCAGGCGCAAGTGACGGGCGCATCGATGGTCGCGCCGCGATAACGCCGCATGGCTGCAGGCAAACTGGCTGAAAACATCATGCACTTCGCGCGCGTGCTGCGCGCGGCGGGGATACCCATCGGCCCCGACAGGGTCGTCGATGCGCTGCGGGCGCTGGAGGCCGCCGGCATCGAACGGCGCGAGGATTTCTACTGGACACTCGCCGCGGTGTTCCTGTCCAAGCGCGAACAGCAGGAACTGTTCGACCAGGCGTTTCACATTTTCTGGCGCGACCCGCGGATGCTCGAGCGCATCATGAGCCTGCTGCTGCCGCAGATCTACGGCCGCGCCGGCCAGAACGAGGGAGCGCAAACGAGCAAGCGCCTGGCGGATGCGCTGCAGCCTAAGCGCGGGGAGGCGCAGGAAGAGCAACAGCCGATCGATATCGACGCCAGCCTCGCCTGTTCCCAAAGCGAGTTGCTGCAGCACGCCGACTTCGAGACCATGAGCGGGGCCGAGCTGGCGCAGGCGAAAAGACTGATCGCGCGCCTGCGCCTGCCCATTCCCGAGGTGCAGACGCGCCGCTTTCGTCCCGATTCCCGCGGAGCGCGCATCGACCTTCCGGCGACACTGCGCGCGAGCCTCAAGGGCGGAGCGCAGATCATCGCGTTGAAGCGCCGCTCGCGCATCACCCGGCATCCGCCGCTGGTCGTGCTGTGCGACATCTCCGGCAGCATGAGCCGCTATTCGCGCATGTTCCTGCATTTCCTCCACGCCATCACCAACGACCGCGACCGCGTGCACACGCTGGTGTTCGGCACGCGGCTTACCAACATCACCCGCCACCTGCGCAACCGCGACGTGGACATCGCCATGAACCGGGTGGCCTCGGCCATTCAGGACTGGGCCGGCGGCACGCGCATCGGCGTGTGCATGGCGGAATTCAACCGTAAATGGTCGCGGCGGCTGCTCGGCCAGAATGCCGTGGTGCTGCTGATCTCTGACGGCCTCGACCGCGACGTCGGCGCGGGTCTGGGCACGGAGATGGAGCGCCTGCACAAATCCTGCCGCAAGCTCGTCTGGCTCAATCCACTGTTGCGCTACGAGGGTTTCCAGCCGCGGCCGTCTGGAGTGCGCGCCATGCTGCCGCACGTCGACGCCTTTATGCCGGTGCACAACATCGACAGCCTGGTCGATCTGGCGCGCGAGCTGGAGCAGGGCAAATGGCAACGCCATTCCGGTAGAATCGCGGCCTGATCGACAAGAGGGCCTATTAGAGGATGAGTGGACCAAGGTGGGAACGGAAGGGCCCCACCCCTTCCTTGGCCCCTCATACTCCCCTAATTCAAAGGCTGTTTCAGAGAATCCGAAACAGACTCAACGGACTTGAAATATGGATATGACCGGCGAGCAGATCATCCCCGCGTTGCAAGCCGACGTCTGGCGCGGGCTGAACGACCCCGAAGTCCTCAAGGCCTGCATTTCCGGCTGTGAGTCGATTGAAAAGCTGACCGACACCCAATATACCGTGGTGACGACCGCGGCGATCGGCCCGGTCAAGGCCAAATTCCGCGGCAAGCTGCAGCTTGCCGACCTGGACCCGCCGAATTCGTATTCGCTTTCCTTCGACGGCCAGGGTGGAGCGGCGGGCTTCGCCAAGGGCTCGGCCAAAGTGTCGCTCGCAGCCGACGGCGCGGGCACCCGTTTGAGCTATGCGGTGAGGGCCCAGGTCGGGGGAAAGCTGGCGCAGATCGGCTCGCGCCTGATCGACGGCGTGGCGAAAAAAATGGCGGACGATTTCTTTTCCGCCTTCAACGAGAAGATTGCCGGACCGGTCCCGGCCGCCGCAAAACCCTCGATCGAGACTGCGCCTGGCGCGGCGCCGCTGTGGTGGGCGCTGGCCACGATTGTGGCCATGTTCCTGCTCGCCTACTTGACTTGATCAGCCGCTCGCGCCCGTTTCACGCGCCGCACTACCCACGGCACGACGATCAAGAGCGCGGTGAACGCGAACAACGTGGCCGATATCGGGTGCTGGTAGAACACGCTGGGGTCGCCCTGGCTGATCGACAGCGCACGACGGAACTGCGTCTCGGCCAGCGGCCCGAGGATCAACCCGATCACGGCCGGCGCCACCGGGATGTCCCAGCGGCGCATGGCGAAGCCGAGCAGGCCGAACACGTACAGTGTCGCCAGATCGACCACCGATTGGTGCAGGCTGTAGGCGCCGAGCGTGGCGAACACCAGGATGCCGCCGTAGAGCAGCGGCTGCGGGATGGTCAGCACTTTCACCCAGATGCCGATCATCGGCAGGTTGAGGATCAGCAGCATCACATTGCCGACGTACAGGCTGGCGATCAGCCCCCACACCAGATCGCCCTGCATCTGAAACAGCATCGGGCCGGGCTGGATGCCGTAGTTCTGGAACGCGGCGAGCAGGATCGCAGCGGTCGCCGAGGTCGGAATGCCGAGTGTCAGCAGCGGCACCAGCGCACCGGTGACCGAGGCGTTGTTCGCCGCCTCGGGTCCGGCCACGCCTTCGATCGCGCCATGGCCGAATTCCTCGGGATACCTGGTCATTTTCTTTTCGACGGCATACGACAGAAAGGTCGGGATCTCCGCGCCTCCGGCCGGAATCGAACCGAACGGAAAGCCGATCGCGGTCCCGCGCAGCCACGCCGGCCATGAGCGCTTCCAGTCCGACTTGGACATCCACAGCGACCCGGTGATTCGGTCCATCACCTCCGGAATGCGGCTCGAGTACGCGCCGACATAGAGCGCCTCGCCCACCGCGAACAGCCCGACCGCGAGCACCACCACATCGACGCCGTCGAGCAGTTCGGGCACGCCGAAGGCGAAGCGCGGCTGGCCGGTCTGGCCGTCGATGCCGATGAGGCCGAGGAACAGCCCGACGAACAGGCTGGTCAGCCCGCGCACGGTCGAGGCGCCGAGCACCGCCGCCACGGTAGTGAAGGCGAACACCATCAGCGCGAAGTATTCGGCCGGGCCGAACTTGAGCGCGATTTCCACCACCAGCGGCGCGAGCAGCGTGACCAGCAGCGTGGCGATCGTCCCGGCAATGAAGGAGCCGATGGCGCTGGTCGCGAGCGCCGGGCCGGCCTGGCCGCGCTTGGCCATCTTGTTGCCCTCGAGCGCGGTCGCGATCGAGGCCGACTCGCCCGGCGTGTTGAGCAGGATGGTGGTGGTCGAACCGCCGAACATCGCGCCGTAGTAGATGCCGGCGAACATGATCAGCGCGCCGACCGGGCTGAGCTTTACCGTAAGCGGCAGCAGCATCGCCACGGTCAGCGCGGGGCCCACCCCGGGCAGCACGCCCACCGCGGTGCCCAGGGTCACGCCGAGCGCGCCCCACAGCAGGTTCATCGGCAACAGCGCGATTTCGAAGCCATGCAGCAGCGCCTGCAGCGTATCGCCCATTTATTCGATTCCGGCGAGGCGAAACAGGGGTCCGAGCCAGCCGCCAGGCAGGCTCACCGTCAGCAGCAGAACGAAAAACAGGAACACGGCCAGGGCGATGGTGAACCCGATGGCGAGATCGCGCGCGAAGCGCGGGCTGCCGAAGCCGCGCGCAACGCAGGCGAACAGCACCCCTCCGGCGAGTACGAAGCCGCCGGTTTGGATCAGGGCCATGTGGGCGAACAGGCCGACGCTGACCCAGGCGAATGCGCCCGGGTGAAATGCGTGCTCACCGCGCGATTGCGGATCCTGCGGCGGCATGTTGCGCCAGCCGCCCGTCAGAACCTCGTACAACAGCCAGATCCCGAGCAGAATCAGGCCGGCGCCGGCGACCCCCGGCATGAAGTTCGGGCCGATGCCGGCGTAGCCGCCCTGCGACGGCAGCATCGCCGTGCCGACGGCGGCCGCGACGCCGAGCGCGAGCACGCCGACCGACAGCGCCGTCTCGGCTAGAGAACGCCGCAATGCGGCGTCCGGGCTCACTTTTTCTTGATGCCGAGCGAGTCGATGATGGCCGAGATGCGCTTCGTATCGTCCTCGAGAAACGTCTTGTACTGATCCCCGCCCAGGAACACTCCGGTCCAGCCGAGCTTCTCCAGCGTCGCCTTCCACGCCGGTGTAACCGTCGCGTCATGCACCAGCTTGACCAGCGCGTCGCGCTGCTGCGCGGTGATGCCGGGCGCGCCGAACACGCCGCGCCAGTTGCCCAGTTCAACATCGATGCCCTGTTCCTTCAGCGTCGGGATGCCCTCCTCGCGGTGCGTCGAGGAAATACCCAGCGCGCGCATGCGGCCACCCTTGATCTGTTCGGAGAACTCGCCCAGGCCGGACACGCCCGCGGTCACGTGGCCGCCGACGATCGCCGCGATCGCCTCGCCGCCGCCCTTGAACGGCACATAGTTGATCTTGGTCGAATCCGCGCCGGTCGCCTTGGCGATCAGACCGATCAGGATGTGATCCGTGCCGCCGGCGGAGCCGCCGCCCCAGGACACCTTGCCCGGATCGGCCTTGAACGCCTTGACCAGATCGGCCATGGTCTTGTGAGGCGAGTTCGCCGGCACGACGATCACTTCATACTCGCTGGTGAGGCGCGCGATCGGTGTAACCATGGTTAGATTCACCGGCGAGTTGTTCAGATGAATGCCGCCGATCATCACCATGCCGCCGACCATCAGCGTGTTCGGATCGCCCTTGGACGCGTTTACGAATTGGGTCAGGCCGATGGTGCCGGCAGCGCCGCCCTTGTTCTCGAACTGCACCGATTTCACCAGCCCCGCGCTTTGCATCGCCGTGGCGAGGTTGCGGCCGGTCTGGTCCCAGCCGCCGCCGGGGTTGGCCGGGATCATCATCTTCAGGGTCTGCGCCGCGGCGGGCGCGACGATAACGCCGCTCAGCGCAAAGGCGCTGAGTGCGGCTACAAAAGTGCGGGCAATGAAATGCATGGTTCCTCCTCGGGTTTCGAACGTGTGACTGGCCCTACATTCTACCCCAGGGCGACACCCGCCGCGGCAACTCAAGCCTGTTTCAGCTCATCCGCGTTGATCGGCAGCTTGCGTACCCGCTTGCCGGTCGCGGCGAATATCGCGTTGGTGACCGCGGGCGCAATGGGAGGAAGTCCCGGTTCGCCGATGCCGCCCGGCGGCTCGGTGCTGGCGACGATATGCACTTCCACCCTCGGCATTTCGTCGATGCGCAGCACCGGATAGTCGTGAAAATTCGACTGTTCGACTTTGCCGTCCCTGAAGGTGATCTGGCCATAGAGCGCCGCGGAGAGGCCGTAGACGATCGCGCTTTCTATCTGGCGCCTGACGATCTCTGGGTTGACGGTCATGCCGCAGTCCACCGCGCCGACCACGCGGTGCACCTTCACCTTGCCGTCCTTGCCGACCGAAACCTCGGCCACCTCGGCGACATAGCTGCCGAAGGATTGCGCCACGGCGATGCCGCGATGCACGCCGGCCGGCAGCGGCTTGCCCCAGCCGGCTTTTTGCGCCGCGAGTTCGAGCGCGCCCCGAAAGCGCGGTTGTTTGGCCAATAACCCGATCCGGAACTCGTAGGGGTCTTTGCCCGCCGCCGCCGCCATTTCGTCGATGAAACTTTCGAGGAAAAAGAGATTTTGCGAATGCCCGACCGAGCGCCAGAACCAGATCTGCACGCCGGGCTCGCGCCGCGCGTACTCGACGCGCAGGTTGGGAAAATCATAGGGGCAATCGCGGATGCCCTCGACCGCCATTGCGTCGACGCCGTCGGCAGGGAGTTTCATGAAACCCGAGGCTTCCATCAGCGAGGGCGAGCAGATGGAAGCGGAAAACGACACCGCCTTGCCGCTTGCGTCGAGTCCGCCGGTAAAGCGCGTGACCGAGGCCGGGCGATAGAAAAGGGCCGTCATGTCGTCCTCGCGCGTGTAGACCAATTGCACCGGCTTGCCCGAGATCTTCGACAGCAAGGTCGCGTCGATGGTGAAGTCCGGGGCGAAACGCCGGCCGAAGCCGCCGCCCAGATACATGGTGTGCACCTTGACCTTGCCGGGCGCGACGCCCCCTACCTGGCCGAGGATGCCCTGCGACGGTCCCTGCGACTGCGTGCCCGCCCAGACTTCGATCTCGTCGGGCTTGACCCATACCGTGGCGTTCATCGGCTCCATGCAGGCGTGGGCGAGGAACGGCGCCTCGTAGATGGCGGCGAGTTGGAGCGACGCCGGGGCGCCGGCGACATCGCCTTCGTTGCGCCCGACCGCGCCGCCTGCGGCAGCGCCCTCGGCCAGCATTCTCGACACACCCTCCGAGGACAGCGCGGCGTTGGCGCCGTCGTCCCACTTGATCTGCAGCGCGTCGCGCCCCTGCTTGGCCGCCCAGTAGCCCTGCGCGAGCACGGCGACGCCACCCGGAATCTGCACCACCTGCTTCACCCCCGGGATCGTCTTGGCCTTGCTGTCATCCACCGACACCAGCTTGCCGCCGGGCACGGGCGGCCGGGCCATTACGGCGGTGAGCATTCCGGGCAGGCGCACGTCCAGTCCGAAGTTCGCCGCCCCGGTCACCTTGGCCGGGGTATCGAGTCGCCTCGCGGCCTTGCCGAGGATCCGGAAGTCCTTCGCGTTCTTCAGCTTCACGTCCGCGGGTACCGGTTGTTTCGCAGCGGCATCGGCAAGCTGGCCGTAGGTGAGCTTCTTGCCGCTCTTGTGCACGACCATGCCTTTCTCGGTGCGGCAGTCGGCCGGGTCCGCCTTCCAGCGGTCGGCGGCCGCGGCTACGAGCATCGCGCGCGCAGCGGCGCCGGCTTTGCGCATCGGCTCCCAGTGCCCGCGCACCGAGGTCGAGCCGCCGGTCGCCTGCATGCCGAAAATCGGATTGTTGAAGGCCGGATCGGCCCCCGCTTGCTTCACCTTGATCCTGGACCAGTCGGCATCGAGTTCCTCCGCCACCAGCATGGGGATCGCGGTGTGCACGCCCTGCCCCATCTCCGACAATCCGCAGATCACCGTAATCTGGTTGTCGGACGTGATGCGGATATACGCGTTGGGGCTGAATGCGCTGGCAGCCTGCGCCAGACGCGAGGCGCCGGGCAGGGTGAAGCCGAGCAGCAGTCCGCCTCCGGCGAGTGTGGAAGTCTTGAGGAAGTCGCGGCGCGATGCATTGACCAAAGCGCTCATGCTCAGCCCCCCTTGCTCATCGACTGCGCCGCATCCTTGATCGCGGCGCGAATCTGGTTGTAGGTGCCGCAGCGGCAGAGGATGCCGCTCATCGCCGCGTCGATGTCCGCGTCGCTGGGCTTCTTGTTCTTCGCCAGCAGCGCGCTCGCGCCCATGATCTGGCCGCTCTGGCAATAGCCGCATTGGGGCACATCGTGCTTTATCCACGCGGCCTGCACTGCCTTGCCCACCGGGTTGGCGGCCATGGCTTCGATGGTAGTGATCTTCTTGCCCGCCGCGGCCGAGACCGGCGTCGAGCAGGAACGGACCGGTGCTCCTTCCAGATGCACGGTGCAGGCGCCGCAAAGCGCCATGCCGCAGCCGAACTTGGTGCCGGTCATGCCGAGCGTGTCGCGCAGCACCCATAGCAGCGGCGTATCGGCGCTGTCATCTACCGAAACTTTCTTGCCATTGACGCTAAATGAAATCATTCGAACTCCTCCTAGATCAGAAGACAATGACGCCGCGCGCATTGCGCCCCGCTTCGAGGTCGGCAAACGCCTGCGCCGCCTCATCGATTTTGTAGGTGCGGGTGATGAGTTCGTCCAGCTTGAGTTTCTTCGCCTGGTACAGCGCGATCAGCCGCGGGAAATCCTCGCGCGGGCGCGCCGAGCCGTAGTAGCTGCCGGTAAGGGTCTTTTCCTCGAAGGTGATCGAGGCCGTCTTCAGCGAAGTGCTGTCGTCGCCGCGCGCCACGCCCACCACCAGCGCGGTGCCGCCTTTGCGCACGGCGCGGAAGGCCTGCTCCACCATCTTGCCCAGGCCGATGCACTCGAACGCGTAGTCGGCGCCGCCGCCGGTGAGTTTTTTCACCGCCTTGACCAGGTTCTCTTCCTTGCCCGCGTTGAGCGTGTGCGTGGCGCCGAACTGTTTCGCCAGTTCCAGTTTGTTTTCGGCCATGTCCACCGCGATGATAATGCCGGCGCCGGCGATGGCGCAGCCCTGGATCACGTTCAGTCCCACGCCGCCGGCTCCGATCACCAGCACGCTGGCACCCGGCTCGACCTTGGCCGTGTTGAACACCGCGCCGACCCCGGTCATCACGCCGCAGCTGATCAGTGCAGCCTGCGCGAGCGGCATGCCCGGCGCGATTTTCACCACGTTGTTCACGTGCAAAGTGGCATATTCGGCCATTACCCCGCAGGCGGAAAAGATGTTAAGCGGTGCGCCCTTGGCGTCCCGCGTGCGCAGGCTGCCGTCGGGCAGCGAGATGACCGCCTTGGCGCCGACATCGCACAAATGCGGCCGGCCGGTGACGCAATAGCGGCATTTGCCGCACATGTTGACGAAGGAGCTGATCACCGTGTCGCCGGCGGCGAATTCGGCCACGCCTTCGCCGACTTCGACCACGGTGCCCGCGCCTTCATGGCCGAGTATCAGCGGCAAGGGCATGCCGATGGTGCCGTTAACCGCCGACAGGTCGCTATGGCAGACGCCGCAGGCGCCCAACTTGACCATCACCTCGTCGCGGCGCGGCGATTCGACTTCGATTTCTTCCACCACCACCGGCACATTGTTCTGGCGGCAGATAACCGCCCGTCCCTTGCGTGCCATGCGTATCTCCCTAGTTTGCGCTGCTACGGCCGGATTATGCCTTCTCAAACGGGAATCGGCCAGACGCGCCTGGTCGGTTGCGGGTTGACAAGGGCGAAACGGGGTGACTACACTCCCTCCGCCCCATTCCGATCGCTGCCGGCCCATACCAAATAGAGAAAGGCCGTCACCATCGATTTCGATTAGTAAAATCCGGATAACGCTTCCGCAGCAAGAGGTCCTGATGGCCCAGTTTTCAGACAGTTACTATAAGACGATCAAGACCATCGACGCGTTTACCGAGTGGACCGGCAATGCCTTCGCCTGGCTATGCGTGCCACTGGCAATAGTCGTGTTCTACGAGGTCGTGGCGCGCTATTTCTTCGACGACCCGACGATCTGGGCCTATGACATGGCCTACATGCTCTACGGCGCCTTGTTCATGCTCGGCGCCGCCTTCGCGCTGCGCCGCGGCGCCCACATCCGCACCGACATGCTGTGGGAGAAATTCTCCGACAGAACCAAGGGCAAGATCGATTTCTACGCCTACATCCTGTTTTTCTTCCCGGGCATGATCCTGCTGTTCGCCACCAGTATCGACGACGCCTGGCATGCCTTCATCTTTGGCGAACTGTCCGAGCAAACGCCCTGGCGTCCGTACTTGTGGCCGCTCAAGTCCGTAGTGCCGTTAAGCGCCGCGCTGCTGCTGATCCAGGGCGTGTCCGAAATCCTGAAAAGCTGGTACATGATGCGCACCGGCAAGGAATTCGAGCACAAGATCGGTGGCGAGATATGAGCGGTCTCGAGGGTCTAGGCCTGCTGATGCTGGTCCTGATGATCGGCGTAATTTTCATCGGCTTCCCGATTTCCTTCACGCTCCTGATCATGGCGCTGGTGTTCGGCTATGCGGGCCTCGGTCAGGTGGTGTTCGACCTTGCCTATCTGCAGACCATCGGCCTGATGAAAATGGAGGAACTCGCTGCGGTGCCCTTGTTCATATTCATGGGCTATCTCACCGAACAGGCGGGATTGATGGAGCGCCTGTTTCGCGCCTTTCGCGACCTGCTCGCACCGGTGCGCGGCTCGCTTTACCTGGGTGTGATCCTGACTGCCACCGTATTTGCCATGGCTACCGGCATCGTCGGCGCTGCGGTGACGGTGCTCGGCATCATGGCCGCGCCTATCATGATCAAGGCCGGTTATGACTCGCGCATGGCCGCGGGCGCGATTGCCGCCGGCGGCACGCTCGGCATCCTGATTCCGCCCTCCGTGATGCTGATCGTCATGGGCCCAGTGCTAGGCGTCTCGGTCGCGGATCTCTACTCCGCGGCGTTCGGTCCGGGATTCCTGCTCGCCGGCATGTACATCATATACACCCTGGTACGCAGCTTCCTCAATCCCAAACTCGGGCCGCCGGTGCCGCTGGACGAGCGGCCCGGATCCTGGGCCATCGTGATCAAGGAAATGTTTCTCGGCATCGTCCCGCTCGGCATGCTGATCACCTGCACCCTGGGCTCGATCCTGCTCGGACTGGCCACGCCGACCGAAGCCGCCGCCGTCGGCTGTTTCGGCGCCTTGGTGCTTTCGCTCGCCTATCGCAGGTTTAGCTACGCAGGTGTCAAGAGCGCCTGCATCAGCACCATGAACACCTCGAGCATGGTGCTGTTCCTGGCGGTGACCTCGAATATTTTCGGCGCGGTGTTCTCGCGGCTGGGGACGGCGGAATGGATCACCAAATCGCTGCTGGCCCTGCCGCTGCCGCCGATGGTGATGCTGCTGCTGGTGCTGGTGCTGATTTTCCTGCTCGGCTGGCCGTTCGAGTGGCCCGCCATCATCCTGGTGTTTCTGCCGATTTTCGCCCCGGTGGTGCAGGCGCTCAATTACGACCTGATCTGGTTCGGCGCGCTGGTGGCGATCACCATGCAGACTGCGTTCCTGTCGCCGCCGGTGGCGATGTCGGCGTATTATCTCAAGCAGGTGGTGCCGCAATGGAGCCTGGGAACCATCTATAAGGGAATGTTCGATTTCATGGGGATACAATGCGCCTGCATCCTGATCGTATTGTTCGTCCCCAGCGTCGCGCTGTGGCTGCCGACCACCCTGACTGCGCAGTCCACGCTCGAACGCATGGCGCCGTCGAGCGCGGAAGATGCCGCCACCGAAAACGCGCAAGGGACGGAAGCCCTCGAAGAGGAATACGAGGGCGAAGCGTCGAAGGAAGAGGAAGAGGTGGCGACAGAAGCAAGCAAGACAGGAAAATAAAGTAGTATGGGTCTTACGCGATCGGGTTCATCCGGATTTTTTTACCGAAAGGAGAAGGCAATGCGAATATCAGCTTTGAAAACTCTGGCGCTGGCAACGGCGGCATCTCTTTGCCTCGGGGCCAGCGGATTGGCGTCGGCGCAGCAGGCTGCCCCGGCACCGCGCGTGCTCAAGATGCAGTCGACCTGGCCGGCGAGTTCGACGCTGCAGGAAAACTTCAAGTTCCTCGCCGATCGTGTCGACAAACTCACCGGCGGCGCCCTGAAGATCGAGGCCATGGCGGGCGGACAGGTGGTGCCGGCGTTCGAAGTGCTCGACGCCACCAACAAGAAGGTGATCGACGGCGCGCACGCGGTGACTTACTACTGGCAGGGCAAGGATTCGGCCGCGACACTGTTCGCATCGACGCCGGCCGGGCCTTTCGGCATGGACCATATGGACTTCCTCGGCTGGATGTACGAGGGCGGCGGCATGGAAATGTACTGGGACTGGTACCAGAACACGATCAAAATGAATGTGGTCGCGTTTCCGATCATGCCCTCCAGCCCGCAGGCCTTCGGCTGGTTCAAGCGGCCGATCAAGGATCTGAAGGATTTCAAGGGCCTGAAATGCCGCGAAACCGGCATCGTCGCCGAAATCTTCAAACGCATGGGCATGGCCACGGTCAACATGCCGGGCGGCGAGATCGCGGCTGCGGCGCAACGCGGCGTGATCGACTGCGCCGAGTGGGTGGGCGGTGTCGAGGACCTGCGCCTGGGCCTGCCGCAGATCTACAAGTACCACTACACCCCGGGCATGCACGAGCCGAGCGTGGTCGGCGAGTTGATCATCAACGCCGACGTGTGGAAGAGCCTGCCGCCGCAACAACAGGAGGCGATCCGCTCCGCAGTGGTGGAAACCTATGTGCGCTGGTGGGTGCGGTGGCAGAAGATGAACGCCGAGGCCATGGAGGAAATGCGCACCAAGTTCGGCACGCAGATCCTGCGCACGCCGCCCGAGGTCCTGACCGGCTTCCTGAAAGCCTGGGACGAAATCGCCAAGGAAGAATCGGCCAAGAACCCGGTGTTCAAGAAGGTCTACGATTCGCAAAGGGCATATGCGGCGAAAGTGGTTCCGGCCAAACGCTTCATGTACCCGCCCTATTCTTTCGCCGCCAATTATTACTGGCCGCAGGTAGCGGCCAAGCCGGCAGCCAAGAAGGCGGCTGCGCCGGCGAAGAAGTAGAGTTTCCGCGCAACACCTGCAACACCGAACCGGGCAGCGATGCCCGGTTTTCTTTTGCACGCCGGTCATTTGCCGTGTCCTATGTACTGTCGTATGCAACCGATGGATTTGCGCGCTGCGCGCGCCAACCGCATTTTCTGTACGGATAAGAACCATCCGTACAGAAAATGCGGTTATGGTTAAAACCAAGGACAGCGCAGAGCGTATGCGAATACGGGACGACCCCGCGTACTCAGTTCAAGCTTCAGTTGCCGGCGATAGTCATGCTGTCGACGAGGATGGAGCCGCAGCGGCGCGAGCCGCGCGTGAGTTCGTCGCTGCCCACCGCCGCAATGCCCTTGAACATGTCGTGCAGATTGCCGGCGATGGTGATCTCTTCCACCGGGTAGCGGATTTCGCCGCCCTCCACCCAGTAGCCGGCCGCGCCGCGCGAATAGTCGCCGGTGACCATGTTGATGCCCAGCCCCATCAGGTCGGTGACCAGCAAACCGCGGCCCATCTTTTTCAGCAGTCCGGGCAGATCGAGTTCGCCGCTTTGCAGTATCAGGTTGTGGCTGCCGCCGGCGTTGCCGGTGCTCTTCATGCCGAGCTTGCGTGCCGAGTAGGTGCCGAGGAAATAGCCCTGCAGCACGCCGTCTTTCACCACCTCGCGCGCATGCGTGGCGACGCCGTCGTCGTCGAAGCAGCAGCTCGCCAGCCCTTTCTTCAGGAGTGGCTGCTCCTTGATCTGCACCAGCGGCGAGAACACCTGCTTGCCCAGGCTGTCGAGCAGAAACGAGGTCTTGCGATAAAGGCTGCCGCCGCTCACCGCGCTGACAAAGCTCGCGATCAAACCGCTCGCCACCGGCGCCTCGAACAGCACCGGTACTTTCATGGTCTTCAGCTTGCGGCTGCGCAATCGCGCCAGCGCGCGCTGTCCGGCGTAGCGCCCCACCGCGTCGCCGGCGGGCAGATCGCGCGCATCGCGCGCCTCGGCGTACCAGTCGTCGCGCTGCATCGACCCGCCCTGCTCGGCGATCACCGCGCACGAGAGGTAATGGCGCGTGGTCGGATAACCCGCGGCAAAGCCGTTGGAGTTTGCCACCACGAACTGGTGCTGCTGGGTGGAGACGCCAGCGCCTTCGGAGTTGACAATGCGCGGGTCCAGGGCGAACGCGGCCGCCTCGCAGGCGCGGGCGCGCGCTATCGCCTCGTCGATGGGCAGGTCCCAGGGATGGAACAGGTCGAGGTCATGGATCTCGCGCGCCATCAGCCCGGGTTCGGCAAGGCCGGCACAGTCGTCCGCCGCGGTAAAGCGCGCGATGCTGACCGCCGCCGCCACCGTGTCGGTGAGCGCCTTGGGCGAGAAATCCGAAGTGCTGGCAAAGCCCTTGCGCTGGCCGAGGTAGGCGGTGACGCCGATGCTCTTGTCGCGGTTGTACTCGATGGTTTCGACCTCGCCCTTGCGCACCACGGCGGTCTGGCCGTAGCCCTCGGACACGTCGGTTTCACAGGCGCTGGCACCCTGCGCGGCCGCCTGGCGCAGCAGGTCCAGGGCGATCTGTCTAAGAGTGTCGAGCGGGTAGGTAAAGCGCGCTGTCGTCATTGATCTTTGACCATTGTGATAGAGGGCAATCTGCAAAAAAGACGTTATCATAGCAGGTCGAATCTTCCGCCCCCGGGCCCCATGCAAGACGAAGCAAACGAACTCACCAGCAAGACGCGCAAGAAGAAGGACATGCTCGCCCTGCAGGAACTGGGCGTGCAACTGGTCGAGCTGAGTGAGCAACAGCTGGCGACCATGCAGCTGCCCGAGTCCCTGCTCGATGCCGTACTCGAAGCGAGGCGCCTCAGCAAACACGAGGCGAAGCGGCGGCAGATGCAATATATCGGCCGCCTGATGCGCGACATCGACGCGGCGCCGATACGCAACAGACTCGAGAAGTGGCTGGGGCAGGGGCGCGAGCACACGGCGCAGTTGCACGCCCTGGAGCGCTGGCGCGATGAGCTTATGGGGGGCGACCCCGCCCTGGCGCGCTTCCTGCAGGAGTATCCGGGCGCCGACAGCCAGAAGCTGCGCAGCCTGATTCGAAACGCGCGGCGCGAACAGGCCGCGGCCTTGCCGCCGAAGAGTTACCGCGAACTGTTCCGCGCACTGCGTGAAATGACGGCAAAGGAGACTCCTGCCGACGCCTGAAGGCCGGCAGCGGAATTAATCGCATGCAAAACACTCCAGACGAATTGTTGATCGGCCTGGTTTCGGTCAGCGACCGTGCCTCGACCGGCGTGTACCGGGACGAAGGCATTCCGGCGCTGGAGGACTGGTTCTCGCGCGCCATTGCGACACCCGCGTGGCGCACGGAGAAGCGCCTGATCCCGGACGAGCGTCCGGCGATCGAAGCGGCACTGGTCGAACTCGTGGACCGGGCAGGCTGCCACCTGGTACTCACCACCGGCGGCACCGGCCCTGCATGGCGCGATGTGACCCCGGAAGCGACCCTCGCCGTCGCCGACAAACCGATGCCTGGTTTCGGCGAGCAGATGCGCAGGATCAGCCTGGAATTCGTGCCCACCGCCATCCTGTCGCGCCAGGTAGCGGTAATCCGCTATCGGCGCGGTGAGTTCACCAAGCCGGCGGGCAGCCTCATCATCAATCTGCCCGGACAGCCCAAGTCGATCAGGGAAACGCTGGAAGGCTTGAAGGACAAGGAGGGCAAACAGCTCGTCGCGGGCATATTCGCCGCCGTGCCCTACTGCATCGACCTCATCGGCGGGCCGTACATCGAGACGAACGAGGACGTAATCAAGGCGTTCCGCCCGAAATCCGCGCTGCGGCCGAAAAAGGACTGACCGCTTTGCGTGCAGAACCGCTGGAAACCCTGGAGATCGAGACTGCGCCCAATCCCCGCGCCAGCATCATCTGGCTGCACGGCCTGGGCGCCGACGGCAACGACTTCGCCCCCCTCGCTGATGAAATCGCGCTGCCCGACGCCGCGCGCTACATTTTCCCGCATGCCCCGATGATGCCGGTGAGCATCAACGACGGCTATGTGATGCGCGCCTGGTACGACATCAGCGATGCCGCCATCCGGCGCGAGGACGAGGATGGCGTGCGCGCCTCGCAGCAAAGCGTGGAAGTCCTGCTGGCGCGCGAAAAATCCCGCGGCGTGGCCGCGAGCCGCATCGTGCTTGCCGGATTCTCCCAGGGCGGGGCGATCGCGCTGCAGACGGGACTTCGCCATGGTGAACGACTTGCAGGCATCATGGCGCTCTCGACCTATGTGCCGCTCGCGGACCAGCTGGCAAAGGAGGCCAATCCGGCCAACCGCGGGGTGCCGATTTTCATGGCGCACGGCACGGCCGATCCGATGATCGCGTTCGCCCGCGCCCAGGCCTCGCGCGACCTGCTGCTAGCGCAGGGTTATGCGCTCGACTGGCACGAGTACCGCATGCAGCACGCGGTGTGCCCGCAGGAAATCGCCGCCATCGGCGTCTGGCTTCGGCGCGTATTGGCCTGAAGCGGAGAGAATCCGGGAACCCGATTCTGCCCGGCGGGATTCAGCGCACGAGCTGGTTGATCTCGATAATGGGAAGCAGGATGGCGAGCACGATCAGCAGCACGATCCCGCCCATTACCAGGATCATCACCGGCTCGAGCAGGGTCAGGAACACGGCCAGGCGCCGTTCGAGCGCCTGGGTCTCGAGTTGCGCCACGCGCTGGAGCATCTGCTCCAGCTTGCCGCTCACTTCGCCGCTCGCCACCAGATGCACCATGAGCGGTGGAAACACGCGCGTCGAGCCCAGCGCCCGCGCCAGGCTCTCGCCTTCGCGCACGCGCTCGATCGCCGCCTCGATGGCCTCGCGCATCACCATGTTGGTCATCACGCGCGCGCCGGAATTGAGCGCCGAGAGCAGCGGCACGCCGCCGCCGACGAGTATGGCGAGCGTGCTGGCGAAGCGCGACGTGTTGACGCCGCGAATCAGCGTGCCGAGCCAGGGCGTGCCCAGCAACAGGGCGTGCCAGCTGCGTCTGGGGGCGTCGCGGCGCAGCGCCAGGCGCGCGGCGGCCACGGCGCCGATGCCGATGACTGCGAGATAGGGCCAGGCCGCGCGCAGGAAGTCGGAGAGTCCGATGAGCGCGCGCGTGAGCAGCGGCAGGCTTTGCCGCGACTGCTGAAACACCTGCACGATCTGCGGCACGACGAACACCAGCAGGCCGGTGACGATGCTGATCGCGACCAGCGTCACCAGCACTGGGTAGAGCAGCGCAAGGCTGGTCTTTTGCTTCAGCGTCTGGCGCGCATCGAGATAGTCGGCAAGATGCTGCAACACCGTCGGCAGCGCGCCCGATTCCTCGCCGCCGTGCACCAGCGCCCGGTAGAAATCGGGGAAACTCTTGTCGTAGGTGCCCAGTGCGGCGGCGAGGGAGAGCCCGGCGGTAATCTCGGCCTTGACTCCCCCCAGCACCTCGCGCGTCATCGGCGCGGAGGCCTCCTCGATCAGCGCGCTGAGCGACTGCTCCATGGTCAGGCCGGAGGCGAGCAGCGTCGCCATCTGTCTGGTCACCAGGCTCAGTTCGTCCGCGGACATGCCCCGTGCCCAGGGTTGGCTGGCACGCTCGCGCGCGCGCACCGGATCGACCGCCGTGGGGTGCAGGCCCTGGGCGCGCAACTGTGTCCGCGCCTGGCGCGGCGTATCGGCTTGCACTACTCCGGATACCGTGCGCCCGGCCGCGTCCAGCGCCTCGTAGCGGAATGCGTCCATCAGGGTCTGTTCACATTCACCACATGCCTATTCGCGCGTTACGCGCACCACCTCTTCCAGACTGATCGCGCCCTCGGCGGCCCAGCGCATGCCGTCGTCGCGCAACGAGCGCATGCCGTGCGCAACGACGTACTCGCGCAGCAGTTGTTCGGAAGCGCGGTCATGGATCAGCCGGCGCAAGCCGTCGTCGACGGTGACCAATTCGTAGATGCCGGTGCGGCCGCGGTAACCCGAGTGCTTGCAGGCAGTGCAGCCCTGGGCGGTGAAGTAGGTCCCCGGCCTCGGCGCGAAACCAAGCGCCTGCAGTTGCGCCGCATCGGCGGCAAAGGGCCTGCGGCAGTCCATGCACAGCCGGCGCACCAGCCGCTGCGCCCCGACGCCGATCAGGCTGGAGGCGAGCAGAAAAGGCTCCACGCCCATATCGACCAGCCGGGTGACGGCGGCGACCGCGTCGTTGGTGTGAAGCGTGGCGAACACTAGATGGCCGGTAAGGCTCGCCTGCACCGCAATCTGCGCCGTCTCCAGATCGCGGATTTCGCCGATCATGACGACATCGGGATCCTGGCGCAGGATGGTGCGCAGGGCGCGCGCGAAACTCATTTCGATGCGCGTGTTGATCTGCGTCTGGCTGATGCCATCGAGGTCATACTCGATCGGGTCCTCGACGGTCATGATGTTGAGCGCTTTCGGATCCAGACGTGCGAGCGCGGCGTAGAGCGTGGTGGTCTTGCCCGAACCGGTCGGGCCGGTCACCAGGACGATGCCGTGCGGCTCGCGGATCAGCTTGTCCATGTGCGCGAGGGTGGCGTCGTCCATGCCTAGCCGCGACAAATCGAGCCGTCCGGCCTGCTTGTCCAGCAGGCGCAGCACCACGCGCTCGCCGTGCCCGGTCGGGATCGTCGACACGCGAACGTCGATTGGCTTGCCCGCCACCCGCAGGGTGATGCGCCCGTCCTGCGGCAGGCGCTTCTCGGCGATGTCGAGCTGCGCCATGATCTTGACGCGCGAGACGATCGCGCCGTGCAGTGCGCGCGCGGGCTCGATCAGGTCGCGCAGCGTCCCGTCGATGCGCAGGCGCACCACCGAACGCGTTTCGAAGGGCTCGATGTGGATGTCGGAAGCGCCCTCGCGCAGCGCCTGCGTAAACAGCGCATTGATCAGCCGGATGAGCGGCGCGTCGTTCTGGCTTTCGAGCAGATCCTCGATCCTGGGGATTTCCTGCAGCAGCCGGCCCAGATCCATGTCCTGCGCGAGGTCGTCGGCCAGGGCGGCCGCGCCCGCGTCGGCGGCGTTGTACAGCGCGGAGACCAACTCGTCGAACTCGTCGGCGCCGATGCGCCGCGCGTGCAGCGGCACGCCCAGGGCGCGGCGCACTTCGGCCAGCGCGCCCGCGTGGGCGCCGCTGCGCACCGCCACCTGCGCGACGCCATCATCCAACGCGGTGACGACGACGCCGTTCGCCTTGGCAAAGGCGTAAGGAACAGCCGGTTTCGAACTCATTTCGGCGCGGCGACTGCGGGCGTGTCCGTTGCCCCCGGTGGTGCGCTCTGGCGCGGCGGCAGGGTGGGCGCCCCGAAGTCAGGAAGGATGCTCGCCGCGGGCTTGGCCTTGAGTTGCTCGCCCAGGATGTAGTCGTAGCGGTCGTTCGAGAGCGCATCGGCGCGCTGGGCGCTGCGCAGCAGCGTCGGCCGCAGAAACACCATCAGATTGGTCTTGTTGCGCGAACGCGTGTTGTACTTGAACAGGCCGCCGATAAGGGGCAGATCCCCGAGCCCGGGAATTTTCTCCAAACCATCCTTGACCGAGTCCTGAATCAGGCCGCCGATCACGACGATCTGGCCGTCGTCCACCAGCACGGTCGATTCGACGGAGCGCTTGTTGGTGATCACGCCGGAAGCATTGGTGCTGTCCTGAATGTTGGACACCTCCTGGTAAATCTGCAGGCGCACGGCCCCGCCTTCGGAGATCTGCGGCCGGATCCGCAGGGTGAGGCCGACATCCTTGCGCTCGACCGTCTGAAACGGCGTCGGCGTGGTGGCCGCGGCCGAAACGGCGTATGAGCCGGTGACGAACGGCACGTTCTGGCCGATCACGATTTTCGCCTCCTCGTTGTCGAGAGTCAGCAGCGTCGGCGTGGACAGGATGTTGGCGTTGGCGTCCGTCTCGAGCGCGCGCACCAGCAGGCCCAGGTTCAGAATCTCGGCGCCGCCTACACCGGGAAGCTTGATCGTGCCCTTCACCACGCCGATATTCAGGCCGCGTCCCGCGGCGACCGGACTGCCGGAAAGGCCGATTATGTTCTGCGCCGGCGTGCCGAAATTGGTGCCGCCGAACACCTGCCCGGTGCTCTTGCCGAGTCCGGCCAGGTCCTGCCACTGGATGCCGAACTCCGCCGCCTTGTCGGCGGTGATCTCGGCGATCAGCGCCTCGACGTACACCTGCGCCCTGCGCACGTCGAGTTTTTCCAGCGCGGCGCGCAGATTGTTGTAGATCGCGTCGGGGGCGGTGATGATGATCGAGTTGGTGGCGGCATCGGCCTGGATGATGCCGGGTGTCGAAGCACTGGATGGCGCCTGTGCCGGCGCTTGCCCCAGCGGCGATCCGGTCAAAGGCTGGACCGCGCGCGGCTGCGCGGCGCCGGATTCGCCGGCGTAGATCGCGCGCAGAATCTCCGCCAGTTTCACCGCTTCGGCGTTTTTCAGGTAGACGACGTGAATATTGCCGGCGGCGCTGGTGGGCGAATCGAGCATCGCCGCCAGCTGGCGCACGCGCATCAGCCGCGAGGGTTCTCCCGAGCGCGCGAGGATGCTGTTGGAGCGCGCGTCCACGCTGACTGAAAAGCGCAGGCTCTGGTCCGGTGACGCCTGGTTCTGCGCCGATTCCGCGAACAGGCGGTTGATCGTTTGCGCGACGTCCACCGCCGATGCATGGCGCAGCGGGATCATGATCGGATCGGAGCCGCCCGGCTGATCGATCGATTCGATGATTTTTTCGATGCGCGCGAGGTTGCTCGCGTAATCGGTGATCACCAGCGAGTTGTTGTTGGCGTAGGCATTGATGGTGTTGTTGGACGCGATCAGCGGGCGCAGAACCGGCACCAGCTGCAGCGCCGACTCGTGTTGCAGCTTGAACACCTGCGTCTGGATGGTATCTCCCGCGGGGCGCTGCCTGTCGACCGGCCCCAGCGTGGCGCTGTGATGCAGTTTGGCGTCGATCTCGGGCACGATCGCGACCCTGCCGCGTTCCTCCACCGCGGCAAACCCCTGCAGGCGCATTGCCGACAGAAACACGTCGTACACGAGCGCCCTGGACATCGGCTTGGCCGAGACGATATTGATGGTGCCCTTGACGCGCGGATCGAGCACGAAATTCTTTCCGGTGATTTCGCTGACCGCCTTCACCACGCCTTCGATGTCGGCGTTGACGAAGTTGAGCGTGACCATATCGGGGCCGGTCGGCTTCGCCGCCCCGGCGCTGGCGGAACGCTCGGCAGGAACCGGGTCGGCGGCCCAAGGCGCGCCGCTCGAAACCAGGATTGCAAGCAGCAGAAAACCGGTTCGTAAGCAGTAATGCTTCATAGGTGATCCTTGGGCGCCCCGTGAATGAGCAATGGTCACATCATTTGGAAAATCATGGATTCTAATCGCTTTCATTTTGCCGGCCGGCGCGTTTGCCCCGTGGAGCCGCTGGTTCGGCGGCACGCGGCGGGGCAGGGACATCTGCCGGTTTTGGCGCGGCGACTTCCGCGACTCGCGCGGCTACGGATCCCGCGGCTTTCGCGGAAGGCGACGCAGAACCTTTCTTTTCGGGCCAGGCAAGCGTTTCGCGCGCCCCGCCGCGTTCCAGGATGAGGTGATCGGCAAGCACTTCGGCGAGGCGCACGCCGGGGGTGACATCCTCCCCCTCGTGCACCGCGAGAATCTGCTTGGCGTCGAGTTGCACCACCGCGTGTCCACGCCGGCCGCCCGAGGCCGCGACGATACCGAGCAGCTTGATCGCGATCCCCGTCGGTGCGGCGCTGCCCGTGTTACGCTCCACGCGGCCGAACACACGGCTGGCGGACGCAAGATTTCCCGCCTCCCCGGCGGCGGCCTCCGCCCGCGGTTCCGCGCGCGGGGCAAACCACGCCCAGGTCCAGTACGCGAGCACCAATCCCAGCAGCGCCAGCCCGGCAAGCGTCAGCAAAGACACGAGGGCTGTTTGCGCAAGACCCGGTCGTCCGAGCGGGAGTACCTGCATTCGTTGAGTCCCTAACAATACGAGGGGAAATCCCCCGAGGGGACTTCCTTCGGGGCGTGTCCCCTCGTGCTCCCCTAAATCAGGCGCCTAACAGCAATTCTGTTAGGCGCTCTTAGTGATTCGTCATTCGCGCGCTGTAAGGAGTGCAGGTCGGGCGCAGTAATCGACCAGAGGCAGCTTGAAGCATTATATAATATAAACTCTTGTTTTCGAGGCGCTGTCGTCGATGAAGCGCGGGCGAATTAATTGACGGGGATGGCTTGCTGATGCTGACCAGGGTTCGCGGGCAACGCGGTTTCACCTTGCTCGAAGTGATGGTGGTCGTGGTCATTCTCGGCATTCTCGCCGCGATGGTGGTGCCGAAAATCATAAGCCGCCCCGACGAGGCGCGGGTGATCGCGGCGAAACAGGATATCGCGAGTCTGATGCAGGCGCTCAAGCTCTACCGTCTGGACAATCAGCGCTACCCCGGCACTGAACAAGGTTTGCAGGCGCTGCTCGTCAAACCGGACACTGCCCCGATCCCGCTCAACTGGAAGCCGGGCGGGTACATCGAGCGCCTGCCGAAAGACCCCTGGGGCAGCCCCTATCAATACCTCAATCCCGGAGTGCGCGGCGAGATCGACGTTTTCAGCTATGGCGCCGATGGCGCGCCCGGCGGCGAAGGCAACGACGCCGATATCGGCTCCTGGAATCTTTAGTAGCCATGCGTTGCGGCCCGAAAGCGTCACGCAACGACCTCGGCTTCACGCTCGTCGAGATGCTGGTGGTGCTGATGATCATGGGGCTTTTCCTCGGGCTGGTCAGTACCATCACGCGGCCGGACGACCGCGCTGTGCTTCGACTGGAGGCGGAGCGGCTGACGCAGCTCCTCGATTTCGCCGCCGCCGAAGCGCAGCTCACCGGCAGATCGATCGCTTGGACCGCCGATGGTTCGGGCTACCGCTTCTGGCGCCTCGGCGAGGATTCTGCCTGGTCCGAAATCCGCGACAATGAACTGTTGCGCGCGCGAACCCTGCCGCAGGACATGGCGGTTTCCGGCTTTCGCGTGGAAAACATGCGGCCGCAGGGCGCCATGCGCCTGGAGTTCGCCCCGCAGGGATCATCGCTGGCCTTCACCATCGGCATGTCACTGGGCACCGAGCGATATGCAGTCGCCGGATCTCCGGTCGGAGACGTGCGCGCGGTTCAGGGAGATGGAAATATCCATGGCGACGCGGCGCTGCGCTAAGCGCGCTGGATTTACGCTGATCGAGGTCCTGGTCGCGCTGGCCATCGTGGCGATCGCGCTCATGTCGGCGCTGCGCGCGGCCGGCCAGGGCACCAATACCGTTGGCGAATTGCGCTCGCGCCTGCTCGCCGGCTGGGTCGCCGAGAATCTGCTGGCGGAGCATCGCGCCCGCCGCGACTGGCTGCCGCTCGGGATACAGCGCGGCAGCGGACGCGAGGGCGGCCTCGACTTCACCTGGCGCGAGGAAGTGATCGCCACGCCCAACCCTTCATTCCGCCGCGTCGATGTCCGGGTCTTCGCGACCGCTGAAGAATCGCACGCCCTGGCGCACCTCGCCGGATTCGTCGTGTATACGCCGGGGCCGGCAAGATGAGGCCGGTTGCAGGCGCCCCCGCGCGCGGCTTCACCCTGATCGAGCTTTTGACCGCGCTGCTGGTATTGTCGCTGCTCGCGCTGATGTCCTACCGCGGACTCGGCGCGGTGCTCGACGCGCGTGAGCATGTCAGGCTGGAGACCGACAAGTGGCGGCGTGTGGCCGCTTTCTTCGCGCGTTTCGAACGCGACGTCCAGCTCGCGGCGCCGCGTCCGGTGCGCGCGGCAAGCGGCACCGCGCCGGCAATGCGCGGCGAGCCGGTGGCCGCGCCTGAACCGCGCCTGGAATTCAGCCGCTTCGCCGCCACCGAAGGCGTGGACAGTGCGCGGCGGATCGCCTACCAATTGAACGAGAAGCAGGAAATCGAGCTGTGGCTGTGGTCGGGCCTCGATGTCGCGCCCGGCACGCAGCCCCTGCGCTACCCCGTTCTGGCCGGAGTGAAAACATTCGAGCTGCAATACCTCAATCCCGCTCTGGCCTGGGTAGACGTATGGCCGGCGTCACCTGGCGGCCCGGCTCTTCCGCAGGCCGTGCGCCTGCGCGTCGTGCTCGCCTCAGACGAAGAAATCGTGCGCATATTCGCATTGCAATCATGAGAACGTCCGCAACGAGAACGTCGGAGCGCGGCGTCGCCATCGTGCTCGCCATCAGCGTGGTGGCGCTTGCCGCGCTGGTGGCGGCGGCGATCATGGTGTCGCAAAGCACCTGGGCGCGGCAGCTGGAGCTGACTGCCGAACACGTGCAGGCGCGGGCGGTGCTGCAGGCAGGGGCGGATTGGGCCCGCGCCGTGCTCGCCGACGATCGCCGCGTGAGCAACGTCGATCATCTGGGCGAACCGTGGGCGCTGCGCCTGCCGCCGCTGCCGGTGGAAAACGGCGAACTATTGGGTCGGATCGAGGATCAGCAGGGCGCGTTCAATGTCAACAATCTGGTGTCGGAAGGCAAGGTCAACGTGGCGCAGCTGGCGCATTTCCGGCGCCTGCTCGCGACACTGGGTCTGCCCGATGCGCTCGCTTTCACGCTCGTCGACTGGATCGACGACGATGGCCTGCCGCAGCCGCAGGGCGGTGCCGAAGACGAGAATTATCTGGCGCTGGATCCGCCGTATCTCAGCGCCAACCGGCCGCTGATCGACGTGGCCGAACTCGCCCTGGTAAGCGGCTTCGACGCCGATGCGCGCGCGCGCCTGCACCCCTATGTGGCGGCGCTGCCGGGATTCACCGCGGTCAACGTAAATACCGCGCCGGCGGAAGTGCTTGCCGCGGTCATCGAAGGTCTGGATCTGGGCAGCGCGCAGGCGCTGGCGGCGCAGCGGGACCGGGCCTATTTTCGCGACAGCGAGGACTTCTCGAAACGGCTTCCAAGTGGAGTCACGGCGGCCGCGGGGGACATCGGCGTGAGCAGCGATTATTTCGTCGCGACCCTGCGGGTGACCATCGGCGGCGCGCAAGCGCGCGGCAAGGCGCTGCTCGCGCGCGCGGGCAGCGGATGGCCCGTCGTGCTCTGGCGCAAATACCTGTGACCATCTGATATGAACGACTCATATGGGACAAGTCGGAAGCAAACAAAGTGTCTTCGGCCGAGGGGAAGCACTCTTCGTACGAACAAGGGGGGGTGCACCCCCCCTTGTCCCCCAAGGGGACTTCCTTTGGGGCGTAAATCCCCCCGCGAATGCACACTTCGCATTTATCGAAATCCTCGCCATTTATGGCAACTCTTGATTTATAAGAGACCAACCAGAGTTCCTCTATGAGCTTGCTTCGGATCTACTGTTCGTCGCGCGACGCACCGCGGCAGTGCCAATGGGCGCTCGTCAGCGAGGGCCGCGAACCTGTCCTCGGAGAAGGCCCGCTGGCGCAATTGCCGCAGCGCGCGGAGCGCGTGCAACTGGTGCTTCCCGCCACGGAAGTCCTGATCACCCGCGCGCGCCTGCCGCAGGCAGCCAGGCGCCGCGCCGGATCGGTGCTTGCCTTCGCGGTCGAGGAAAAAACCCTGGGCGATCCCGACGCCAACCAGGTGAGTTGGCTCGGCTCCGCCGCGGAGGACGACGTGCTCGCGGTCGCCGATAGGCAGGGACTCAAAGCCTGGCACGATGCGCTCGAGGCCGCCGGCATCGGCGAGTACGAGATCCACTGCGAGGCCCTGATGTTGCCGTTGTCGGCCGGAGAATGGAGCCTCGCCTGGGACGGCCGCGAAGGATTCGTGCGTACCGGCGAATTCGAGGGCGCGGCGACCGATTGCGGCGACCGGGAATCACCGCCGCTTTCGCTGCGCCTGATGTTCGACGAAGCGAAGGCGCGCATCGAGGCGCCGAAATCGATCGCACTCTATGTGACCGCGCACCAGCTTGCGGCGGATGCGGCGCCTGATCTCGACGCATGGCAACGCAAGCTCGGGGTCGCGCTGCGGTTTGCCGGACCCTGGGACTGGCGCACAGCCCCGTCCAGCGCCGGCGTCAGCTTGGCACAAGAGCGCCGCGGCTGGCGCCTGCTCCCCGGCGTCCTGCCGCGCCTGCGGCCTGCGGCCTGGCTGGTGGGCATCGCCCTGAGTGTGCACGGGCTGGCGCTGGTCGCGGACTGGGCTCGGCTCGCCGGCGAGCAGCGCAGCTTGCGTCAGCGCATGGAATTGCGTTTTCGTGCCGCCTTTCCCGACGCGGTCGCGGTAGCGGACCCGGCGCTGCAGATGCGGCGCAAGCTTACCGAGGCGCGCCACACTGCGGGCTTGGCCGATGCCGCCGACTTCCTGCCGATGATCGAGAAGGTGGCCGCCGCATTGAAGGAAGTGCCGGCGGGCGGACTGCGTATCGCATCCTACGAGAGCGGGCGCATGACGCTCGAGCTTGCCGCCGTCGAAGTGGCGAGCGTGCGCCGCATTGTGGCGCGCCTGCTGCAGGCAGGCATGCGCGTCGACGCATCCCCGCCCGGAACGCGCCCCGGCGCGGCGGTGGTCCTCACGGTGCGTTCGTCATGAGAGCGCGGCTGCGTAAGATCTGGGAATCGCGCTCGCCACGAGACCGCGTGCTGATCGCGATCCTGGCGGCCGTGGTGGCCGCGGTGCTGTACCTGTGGCTCGTCCAGTCGGCGCAACGCGCGCGCACGCAACTGGATGCGTCTTTGTCCGTTTTGCGCGCGCAGGCGATCCGCCTCGACCAGGACGCGACAGAACTCGCGCGCGTGCGCGCGATGCCGGTCCCCGCCGCGGCGCAAACCGATCTGCGCACCTTGATTCAGTCACGCGCAGAGGCCGCGGGGCTCGCCCGCGCGCTCGTTCGCATCGATGCAACGGACGCGAACCAGGTGCAGGTCGTCTTCGGCGCCGTCGCGTTCGCGGATTGGCTTGCCTGGGTCGCGGGCCTGCAAGCGGAGCGCATCCGTCTGGACACAGGCCGGGTCGAAGCCCTGACCACGGCGGGAATGGTGGGGGTCACCGCCACCTTTATCCGCGCCAAACCGCAGTGAACCCTTGGCGGTTGCTCGGCCTCGGGCTGGGCGCTTATGCCCTCGGACTGATCGCCACCGCGCCGGCGAGCTTGCTCGACGCCGGCCTGCAACAACTGAGCGAGGGCAGGCTGCGCCTCGCCGAAGCCCGTGGCACCCTGTGGTCGGGCGCGGGACAGATCGAGATGCTCGATCGGATGCGCCGAAGCGGAATCGCAAAAAACATCACCTGGCGGGTACTGCCCGCATATTTGCTGCGCGGCCAGCTCCGCGGCGAAGTCGGACTGGACCTTGCGGCCAAACGCTTTCCCGTGACGCTTTCCGCGGCGGGGATCGAGGTGGCGGAAGCAGACATCAACCTGCCTGCGGCGGCGCTGGGTGTCGCCATACCCAAGCTGGCGCCGCTCGGGTTGAGCGGCGACGTGCTGTTGCACATCGCGCGCGTTTCGTTCGCGCGCAACGCCGTCCATGGCAGCGCGACATTGCAATGGCGCGGCGCGGGATCGGCATTCACGCGGGTCTCGCCCCTGGGAGACTATGAGCTGCGCTTCGACGGGGAAGGCAGCGCCGTGCGCGCGTCCCTGCGCACCCTGCAAGGACCGCTGCAACTCGACGGTCAGGGGTCCTGGGCGAGCGGCGGCAACCCCGTGTTCCTGGGAACCGCACGCATTCCGCCTGAGCACCTGCAGCAGCTCGCGCCGCTGATGCGCATGATCGCGCTCGAGCGCGGTCAAGGCACCTTCGAATTGCAGCTCAAATAGATACGGGGATTCGCATTGCGGCTATCTGCCGTCTGGTGTGACATAGTTCCTTCGATTCAGCGCAAGCAGCGTGTTAGATTGCAATTGCACATTTGCCTTCCTAGCCTAGTATTCCTCCGCGTCGCTTCCGGCTTCGGCCGAATATTTTTTTCGCGCATTCCTGATCGCTGATCGCTCACGATCGCCTCGCCTCTAACATTCGGTGAGGGTCGCGGCATCCATTTCATATGGATCGTCCTCTTGGTATTCGCTGCGGCACTTATGCAGTAACACCGGATTGTCAGTAACACACTGTTACACCTTCCCCGGGATACTCGGGAACCACTGCGTGTCGAATAATGCGAGAAGAACACGAACAAAAATACTATCGGCGCGCGTATCCCGGCCGTGCATGATTTCTCGAATTCCGTTGTGTTTCACTTTGAATGGGACTACCGCATATGAGCGCACCTACGCGATATGAGCGATGGACAGGTCTACTGCGTTCGGGTCTTAAACCTGTGCGCGAGACCAAGTCAAGAGACGCGAACGCGATTGCCGCCCCGATTCTCGTCGAGGTTGCGGATGATCCTGCTCCGATTTTCCCGGTGGGGACCAAAAGCGCCAATGCCGCTTCTTACGGGCGTCTGGGCGGCCTTAAGGGGGGGCCAGCCAGGGCGAAGGCTCTTTCGCCCAAGAAGCGGAAAGCGATCGCGCAGAAAGCCGCCACAGCTCGCTGGAAGGTCAAATAACAGTAGCCCCGCACCTGAACTTCGCACTCCTGTTCCTTATGTCTGTCCGCTGTTAGTTACAAATGACGGACTGATAAGGCGGGAATTGGAACGCAACGCACGCACGGCAGTGGGAGTCCCGTCAATAGGGCACGCCTCTATTTAGGCCCGCAATATCACTTCACGCCGCGGCGGAAACTGTATCCCCTGTAGCCGAAGACCATGCCCTCCGGCGTGATCTGCTCCAGTTTGAGTCCAGGCGCGACATTGTCACCTTCGCGCAGCATCCGGTTGTTGATGCCGACCATACGGTCCCCGGGTCTGGCGGAATAGGCGTGAACGGTAATCGTCATCGGCGGAAGTTCCTGCTGCAGCGCGAGCGGAAGATCCGCCAGGGGAATTACATTTTGCGCCGGTGTGGACTCGGCGGCGGCAGTGCCCGGCAGTTGCCGTGGCACCGACGCGGCCTTGCCCGAAACCGCGGCGACGGCATCCTTCGCCTTGCCGGGCGTTTCGGCTCCGGCGCTTGCGGGCGGCTGCGATTTCAGCGGTACCGGCGCAGGCACCTGCACCGGTGCGCGCTCTGGAACAGGCGACATCGCGGGCGCCGTTTGCGCAGCCGCTGCCGCCCCCCGCACCCGCGCTTCGGGGGCAGGCGCGATTTCGTTCCGCGCCGTCACTGACTGGCGCATGCCCGCTTCGGAGGGCTTCGCCGCGGCAACCGACGCCGTCCCCGGAGCCGATTGCTCCGCTTGCCATGGACGCAGCCAACCGATCATCATGCCGGCGCCGAGCAGGACCAGCGCGAGCAGGCCGTAGAAAAGATACGCGGGTTGCTTGGGTGCTACCGCAGTCGACTGCCCCATCAGCAGCGTCGGCGCAGCGCCCCGCTGGCGCTGCTGATCGGATTTCCTCAGAGCATCGAGAATGTACGACATGGTTAAGCTGGACCAGCCAATAGCAAACGAAGTGCCTCCGGCGGGGGGGAAAACCTGAACGTACGAACAAGGGGGGCGCGCCCCCCTTGTTGATCCCCCGCGCATGCGGCATTACTCTGTTTCGAAATCTGCGCCAATTCTGTCAATTCCTGGCTCATAAGAGACTAGTGTCCAACTTGCACCGGTAATAATTTCGGCGCCGATTGGTCGGCTACGCCGGCAAGGCGCAGCAATGTCTGGGGTCCGACGGCGCCATCGGGGATCAAGCCCTCGGCAAGTTGAAACTTTTTCACCTGACGCTCGATGGCGTCATCGAACAGCGGGTCCTTGCCGCTATCGGCATCCCGTCCCTGCGCCTGCGCGAGTTGCCTGATCAGCCATTGCACGGCCGGTCCGCGCTCCCCCGAGCGGATACTCTCGCGCGCATCCGGCGGCAAGCGCCAGAGCAAAGTGTATTGCCCGGCCCATTGCGCCGCCAGGGCGCCAATGGCAACCGTGCTGGTGTCGGCGCCGATGGCGAATGTGGCGGACTTGTCCGCGAGCGCTACCAGCGCGGCATGAAACTCCCGGCCCTGGTCATCGCGCAGCAGGAGCACCGCGGGCCGGTTCAATCGGCGCAGTTCATCCAATCCGCCACGCGCGCTGCGACAGCGCAGGCCCAGGTTTTCGGCCTCCCGGCATGCGTCCGAGCCCTTATAGTCCGCGCCCCATGTTCGGAACAGGGCAGCGTAAGCCATCGCCTTGCTGCGCAGGCGCGCTTGATCCGCCGGCCATTCCAACGCATGCGGCAGTGCCGCCTCGCGCCTCGCGCTTACGGCCGCGGACGTTGCGGCAGGCGCCGCATCGGCCGCCGGGGTCGCAATACCCGTGGGCGTCTCCGCCGCCTTATGCGCGCGCTGTTCCTGCTGATACAGCGTCATGCCGAGCATGCCGCCGACCGCCAGAATCAGAATCACCAGTAGAGGCCGCGCCAGGTCTTTGCGCTGTTCCAGATGGAACACCTCGCGTGCCGCTTTCGACAGGGTCGCGCGATCGACCCGGTCCTTGCCCTGCACGTAGGTGCCAAGCAGCGCGCGATCGCAAAGCACGTTGATCACCCGGGGAACGCCGCCGCTCAAGCGGTACAGCCGCCCCATCAGCGCGGCGGGGAACAGCGTTCGCTGGGCACCCGCTATCTCCAGCCGATGCCGCACGTAGGCCGCGACTTCCGCCTTGGTCAGCGGCCCCAGGTGATAGCGCGCGACGATGCGCTGGCTGAGCTGCCGCAACTCCGGCCGCGCCAGCATCGCCGCCAGCTCGGGCTGACCCAGCAGGATGATCTGCAGCAGTTTGCGCTGATCGGTTTCCAGATTGGTGAGCAAGCGCATCTGCTCCAGCACGTCGGTCGAGAGATTCTGCGCCTCGTCGATGATCAGCACGGTGTGCCTGCCCCTGGAGTGGGCGTCGAGCAGGTAGGCGTTGATGCAGTCGACGAACACCTTGATGCTGGAATTGCCGGCGGGGCAGGCGATGCCGAATTCGACGCAAATGGTCGAGAGCAGTTCCTCCACCGTCAGCTTGGGATTGAATATATAGGCCACGTCGCAGGCCGCCGGAATCTGCTGCAGCAGGCAGCGGCATACCGTGGTCTTGCCCGCACCCACTTCGCCCGTGAGCAGCACGAACCCGCCATCGCCGCTCACGCCGTAGAGCAAGTGCGCCAGCGCCTCCTGGTGGCGCTGGCTCAGGTAAAGATAGCGCGGGTCCGGCGCGATGGAAAACGGCGCTTCGGCAAGGCCAAAGTAATGTTGGTACATGGAGACCGGGGAGCGAGGCGAATGCCGCCATTATAGCGGCCGTCGCGGCACGCCGCGGATTTCGCCGGGCTACACCAGGTGATTGGCGATGGGCGATCGACTACACCAAGCGATCAAGCCGCCGCTCGGCCGGTCACTCGTCGCTCGAGGTGTCGCGTGTCATCTCGCGAAATCTGACCAGATCATACTCATCGCCGCTCTCGACCACGCCCTGGGGCATGAGCAGGCAGGTCATTTCACCCTTCTGGTATTCCATGTTCTGCCCGGAAACGAAGGTACCGGCCCGCAGCAGCACCCGCGCCTCGCCGGACGACTCGCTGGCGTCGCTGATGAAAATGCCGGTTACGCCGCCGCCGCCGCTCACGCTCAGTTGCACCACGCGCGCGGATTTGGCGATGGTCTGTATGCCGACCGAGCCCTTCAGCGGAATTTCGCGCTGAAGGCGGCGGATCACGCCGAGCACCCAGTTGTCGCCGCCCTCGGGCTGCAGTCCGAGCAGGCAGCCGATCTTCAGCCACTCCCCCTTGATCTCCGGGATGCCGGCGCCGAAACCGCCGGCGCTGACGTTCTCCACGATCCAGGATTCGGCGCCGGAGTAGTCGAGGCCGGACGCGCCACCGAGCACGGCCAGCACTCCGTCGTAGCCGTGGGTGACATCGAGGCGCGACTTCACCCGATGGCGCTGGTGCCTGCGCTCCGGCGGCTTGGTCGACCAGTACAGGGCCAGATGATTGAGCACGTCGAGCACCGTTTCGGCCGGATAGCTGCCACCCAGGTTCACCTGCGCGGGAACGTTGCCCGTGGTCTTGACGGCTTCGATCAGGGCTTCGAGGTCCTCCAGCGCCTTGCCCGCGGCAAAGAAACGCAGCGTCGGCGCATGTTGCGGCGGACGCGCAAGGCGCAGCGGCGCCTGGCTGGTGGCGAGATCGATCCAGTAGGCAATGTCGGGCTGCAGATCCAGGCGCAGCGTGAACGAGGCGCAAAAATGGGCGATCAGCCGTTCGCACAATTCCATCTCCAGCGGCAGCAGGGTGTCGGGCGAGGACGCGGACAGCATCACCACCTTCAGAAATTCCTGTTCCGGAGTGGATCCGCCCGGGATGCCGGGATAAAGCGTCACCTGGGATTGCGCGAACTTGCGCGTTTCCGCCAGCGCATAGACCTTGGCGATCACGCCCCACACGGACTGGTCCATCGGCCCGTAACGCACGTACATCCACTTCACCTGGGACGACAACGCGCGCAGCGCGCGAGTGAGCAGGAGCGGCATGCTGCCCTTTAGCGCGTCCCCGCCCTTGGCGCCGCTGGCATAGAGATCGATGCAGCCGGCGTAGGCGAGCCCCGCCTGGCGCCAGTATTCGTAGATCGCTTTCCACAGACGGGCTTCCTGGAACTTCGCCAGGCGCGGCGACGCAATGTAGTCGCGCGCCAATTTGCGCAGGTGAATCTGCGCCGTCTCGTCCAGCAGTTGTACCAATTGCGCGCGATATTCCGGTTTAAAGCCTTCCTCGGCCATGACCGACTCGAACCAATGGGTCAGTTCGTCCGCGCACTTGAAGGCGTCATTGCCCGGCAATTCCCCGAGGATCTTTCTGGCTTCCTTGACGTTGGCCATGGGGTGATCCGGTTTCCTGCTTCCAAACAAACTGATCATGCGCGTCTCGCAGATGTATCTGGCGGGTTCATCATGTGGCCAAAAGCGCCGAGAAATCAATGCCGGTGGCGGCGTTTGACATAGTTTAACAAGCGCCAGGGCCGCGCAGCGAGTCCCGCGTCACGACGGCGGCGCAGGAGGTTCATGCGCCTCCTGCGGTTCGACGTGAATGGTGACCGACGCCTTGGCCAGATGGCTCGCGATCGATGCCTCCAGCCGGTCGCACAAAGCGTGGGATTCGCGCACGCTGGTCTCCCCCGGCACGGTCAGATGGAATTCGACGAAGCGCGTGGCGCCCGCCTTGCGCGTGCGCAGCGCATGGAAACTCGTGCCCGCGGGCAGCTCGGCGCGGATAAGCTCCCCTGTTTTCTCGATCTCCGCGGGCGACAAGGCCGCATCCATCAGGCCGTCGATCGAGCGGCGCAGCAAATCGACGCCGGTGACGACGATGTGCAGCCCGACCGCGACTGCGATCAGCGAATCGAGTACTTGCCATCCAGGCAGGAACACGATGACCAGCAAACCGCCCAGCACACCCGCCGAGGTCCACACGTCGGTGAGCAGGTGCTTGGCGTCCGCCTCGATGGTGATGCTGTCGTGCCTGGCGGCGGCCTGGAGCATCATGCGTGCAGTGGCGAAATTCATCGCTGCCGCGAGCACCCCGACGGCTATTCCCCAACCGAGATTTTCCAGGGGCGCCGGGTGCAGGAACCGGTTCCATCCGGCGTAGATGATGGAAGCGGCGGCGAACAGTATCAGCGTGCCTTCGACCCCGATGGAAAAATACTCGGCCTTGTCGTGGCCAAAAGTGTGGCGATCATCGGCGGGCCGCTCGGCGATGGTGATCGCCGTCAGGGCGACCAGGCCCGCTGCAAGATTGACCAGGGCCTCCAGTGCGTCCGACAGCAGGCTCACGGAATCGGTCAGGAAATACGCGCCAAATTTCAACGCCAGCGTCGCAATCGACGTGGCGATCGAAAGCAGGGCCATTTTCTTTGTAGCTTTCATAGCCATTCGGGTTTTCTGCACGCCAAAAGCGGATTGCGCGCGACCTGCGTGAAATCGAAGCAGGCAAACCTCATTATGCCACCTGGGTGCGGCGCAGATGGCACCGCCTTCGGACGCGCGCGCTTGCGCGCCTCGCCTCAGTCCGTGCGGCTCACTGAACGGCCGCCGCAAACCCCTTTTGACAAGACTCAAACGCAACGCCGGGATATTTCAACTATTCTTGTATAATCAACCGATGAAAAAAACAAACGCCACCGCGGTATTCGAGTCGCTGGCTTCCGGCATCCGCTTGGACGTATACCGACTTCTGGTGCGCCAGGGTCCGGAAGGGCTGGTCGCGGGCGAGATCGCCAGCGCGCTGGATATCCCATCGACCAATCTCTCCTTCCATCTCAAGGCGCTGACGCAGGCGCGCCTGGTGACGGTGGTGCAGGAGGGGCGATTCCAGCGTTACCGGGCCAACATGCCGCTGATGCTCGATTTGATCGGCTATCTCACCGCCGAGTGCTGCGCCGGGCATCCGGAGCAATGCGTGGACGCGAGTGCCGCTTTGCCGCGCGCAAAGCGCGTCGCTGCACACGCTGCGCCCAAGGCCCGCAAGAAAGCGAAACCATGAACCTGTTGTTCCTGTGTACCGGCAACTCCTGCCGTTCGATCCTTGCAGAAGCCACGTTCAATCATCTTGCGCCTGCCGGCTGGAAAGCCATGAGCGCCGGCAGCCGGCCCGCAGGGGAGGTGCATTGGCGCTCGCTCGCCTTGCTCGAAAGCGAGGGCATTGCGACTGCCGGCCTGCACAGCAAGTCCTGGGACACGCTGCCTATCGTTCCGGATATCGTCGTCACCGTCTGCTCCGGCGCCGCCCGCGAGACCTGCCCCGTCTATCTGGGATCGGTGCTGCGCACACACTGGGGCGTGGACGACCCGGCCGACGCGCGCGGATCCGGAGCCGAAATCGATGCCGCGTTCATGACCGCATACCGCATTCTGCGCACCCGCACCGAGGCGTTCCTGGCGCTGCCGCTGGACGAACTCGAGCGCGACCGCGCGCGCTTGAAGGTCGAGCTCGACCGCGTCGGCGCGTTTCTGCCGTGACCGGATATCGAATACGTATCGGAGGGCAAGAATGTCAGCGCAGCCGTTGAATCTGTTCGAGCGCTTCCTGACCGCATGGGTCGCGATCTGCATCGTTGTCGGCATTGCACTGGGCCAAGGCCTGCCCGGCGTGTTCCAGGCCATAGGCGCAATGGAAATCGCGCGGGTCAACCTGCCGGTGGGTCTCTTGATCTGGGTGATGATCATCCCGATGCTGCTGAAGATCGATTTCGGCGCGCTGCACCAGGTCAAGGGCCACATCAAGGGCATCGGCGTGACGCTGGCCATCAACTGGCTGGTGAAACCGTTTTCGATGGCCTTTCTGGCGTGGTTCTTCATCCGCGGCGTGTTCGCGCCTATGCTGCCGGCAGCGCAGATCGACAGCTACATCGCCGGGCTGATCCTGCTCGCCGCCGCGCCTTGCACCGCCATGGTGTTCGTGTGGAGCCGGCTGACCAACGGCGACCCGTATTTCACGCTGTCGCAAGTTGCCTTGAACGACACCATCATGATTTTCGCTTTCGCGCCGATCGTGGGGCTGCTGCTGGGCATCTCCTCGATTACCGTGCCCTGGGCGACGCTGTTCACCTCCGTCGTGCTCTATATCGTCATTCCGGTGATCCTGGCGCAGATCCTGCGCAAGCAGTTGCTCGCCCGCGGCCAGTCGGCGTTCGATGCTGCGATGGCGAAGATACAGCCCTGGTCGGTCGCCGCACTGCTGTTGACGCTGGTGCTGTTATTCGCTTTTCAGGGCGATGCCATTCTCAAGCAGCCGCTGGTCATCGCGCTCCTGGCCGTGCCGATTCTGATCCAGGTCTTCTTCAATTCTTCGCTGGCCTATCTTGCGAACCGTGCCCTGGGAGAAAAGCACAGCGTCGCCTGCCCGTCGGCGCTGATCGGCGCGTCGAACTTCTTCGAACTGGCCGTGGCAGCGGCCATCAGCCTGTTCGGCTTCGAATCGGGCGCGGCGCTGGCCACCGTGGTGGGCGTGCTGATCGAGGTGCCGGTGATGTTGCTGGTAGTCAAGGTGGTGAATGCAAGCAAGGGCTGGTACGAGGCGGGAAACCGGTCAGACTCCAACCCAGCTCGATCGGCGTCCCAACCGCCGCGGTAAACTGAATCCAGAACAGTGCCGCCGTCAAGCCGGGGGCGGCACGCGCCACCAGCGCGGCGGCGACCGACAGGCTTTGCGCCGTCTGCCAGCGATTGAGCGGCGCATCGGGGCCCTACAAGAGGCCATTGACAATTCCTGTATTTCCATTATTATAGAAATATAGAAGGCCACGTGGACGCGGCCGCAGGTCGGTCACTGGAAAGGCTGAAGATGAAACGGAATCCCAACTCGGAAGACATTGTTCGTTACGCCGATATGCTCGCGGCCATGGGCACGGAGCCGCGGCTGCGCATCATGCGCCTCTTGTTGTCGGCGCACCCGGAGGGGCTGGTGGTCGGGGAGATCGGAACCGAGCTCGAAATGCCCAGTTCGTCCCTGTCCCACCACCTGGACAAGCTGAAGAACGAGGGACTAGCCGCAGTCAAGCGCGAGGGCACGTTTCTGCGGTATTCGGCGAATACGGAGGCTTTGGGCGAACTGCTCGGTTTTCTTTACGCCGAATGCTGCACGCGCAATCAAGCGATCGCACCGAAAGAGATTGTTCAGGCCGTCAGATAGCAACAGCCGGCGCGCCGCGCCGGATTGCAGACGAAAGGAGATTGGAAATGAGCACTGAGAACATTACACAAGAAGTGAAGACCAGGTACGGCCAGTTCGCGCTCCGGGTTCAGGAGGGCAGCCCTTCTTCCTGCTGCGGCTCCGCCCCTGCCGTGACCGGCAACGCTTCGTCCTGCTGCGGCCCCGCTCCTGCCGTTGGCGGCGGCAGCGACCCGATTACGTCCAATCTTTACAACGTCCAGCAAAGTGGCGAAGTGCCGGAGGCGGCCCTGCAGGCCTCGCTCGGCTGCGGCAATCCGACCGCGCTGGCGCAGCTTAAGCCCGGCGAGACCGTGCTCGACCTCGGTTCCGGCGGCGGCATCGACGTGCTGCTTTCAGCCAGGCGCGTCGGCCCGACGGGAAAAGCCTACGGCCTGGACATGACCGATGAAATGCTGGCACTGGCGCGCGCGAACCAGAGCAAGGCCGGCGTGAGCAATGTCGAATTCCTCAAAGGCGAGATCGAGAACATTCCGCTGCCCGACAACTCGGTCGATGTGATCATTTCCAATTGCGTGATCAATCTCTCGGCCGACAAGGATCGCGTGCTGCGCGAGGCATTCCGGGTGTTGAAGCCGGGCGGCCGCTTCGCCGTTTCCGACGTGGTCGTCACTGGCGAAATTCCGACGGCAATCCGGAAGAATGTCGAATTGTGGATCGGCTGTATCGCAGGCGCCCTGCGCGATGCCGATTACACCGCGAAGCTCGCCGCGGCCGGCTTCGACAACATAACCATCGAACCCACGCGGATCTACGACGTCGAAGATGCGCGGCAGTTTCTCGCCGGGCAAGGTATCGATGTGGATGCCATTGCGGCCCAGGTCGACGGCAAGTTCATGAGCGCGTTCATACGCGCCGGCAAGCCGCAGGCCGACAAGCCCGTGAGCCAATAGGAACGGGCGTCTCCAGATTTCGCATCCATTGGCCCGGCACGGTCCGAGTTGTGCGCGCCACTTCATCGGGGCGCCCGCCGGTAGCGTTCTTGGATCACCTGCGCCAGCACGGAGACCGCGATCTCGGCCGCGGCGCGGCCGCCCAGGTCCAGGCCCACCGGCGCGTGGATGCGCGGCGCGAGATCCGCGAGGCCGTGCTCGCGCAGGCGCTCGATGCGCTTGGCGTGGGTGCGGGCACTTCCCAGCGCGCCGATGTAGAACACCGGGCTTTGCAGCGCGGCGCAGAGCGCCGGATCGTCCAGCTTGGGATCGTGGGTGAGGGTCACCACCGCGGTGTGGTCATCCAGGCCGATCCGCGCCAAGGCCGGGCCAGGCCACTCTGCCACCAGCGTGACGCCGGGAAAGCGCGCCTCGGTCGCGAACGCCTGGCGCGGATCGATGACGATCACCTCAAATTCGGCGAGCGCCGCCATTGGCGCCAGGAATTGCGCAATGTGCACCGCGCCGATCACCACCAGCTTGGTGGGCGGCGCGTAGCTGCGCAGGAAGATCGCGCCCTGGCTCGCCGCGAGGGGGGCGCTGCGGCCGGCCACCAGCAGTGCGTGCGCTTGCGCAAGCTGCTCGGCGCTCAACGCGACCGCGCCGGTGCAGGTCACGCCATCGTAGAGGGACTGCGCGCCGTCGGCGAGCCGCGTCGCCAGGGCGATGTGCCGCTTTTGCGCCTGGGCGGCGAGAATCTGCGCCAGATGGTCGAGCTTCATTCGACCCGCTCCACGTAGATCTGCACCTTGCCGCCGCAAGCAAGGCCTATAGCCCAGGCCATTTCATCGGTCACGCCGAATTCGATCTGGCGCGGCCGCCCGTCGGCGATCACCTGCAGGGCTTCGGTTACCACCGCGCCCTCGATGCAGCCGCCGGAGACCGAACCCACGAACGCGCTGTCGTCGCTCACCGCGAGATGACTGCCGGCCTGACAGGGCGACGAACCCCAGGTGCCGACCACCGTGGCGAGCGCGACACCCTTGCCGGCCTCGCGCCAGCGCCGGACTTGTGCGAGGACATCAGTCGCCAATTCAGCCATGCCTGCCTCCAGTACGCGCGAGAAGGTTGTTTTACGTAGACGGATAGCGCGAACCGGGCTTGCAGTTTAACAACAAATCCTTGAAGCCCTCGCGCACCACCGACTCGCGGCGGGTGCCGGAGACCTTGCGCAGGTCCTGCAACTGGTTGAGGTATTGCTGGATCAGGATCTGGCTCATGCCGGGCAGGATATCAATGAATCGACAGCCGGGCGAGCGTTGGCGCTCTGGCGCGGACGGTCATCGAGGATGGGACCTCTGGCTCCGACCGCTTTCCGCTCCGTTGCAGCGACGACCAGACGATGCAAATCGGCCCAGACGCCAATAGGGACGGGCGTCTCCAGGCAAGTGCTCTCAGTCGCCTTCGAATTCGCACAAGGTGAACACCTTGTGTTTGAGCTTGGCCAGGCGCTTGCTCCCGCCCAGGTCCGGCAGATCGATCACGGCGCAAAACTCGACGATGACGCCGCCCACTTTCTCGATCAGCTTGATCGCCGCCTCGGCCGTGCCCCCGGTGGCGATCAGGTCGTCCACCAGCAGCACCCGCTCGCCTTTCGCAATCGCGTCGACGTGCAGCTCGACGCGGTCGAATCCATATTCCAGCTCGTAGTCGTGGCCGACGGTCGCGGCCGGCAGCTTGCCTTTCTTGCGTATCGGCACGAAACCCACGCCCAGCTGAAACGCCAGCGCGGCGCCGATGATGAAGCCGCGCGACTCGATGCCGGCGATCTTGTCGATTTTCGCGCCGGTATAACGGTGGACGAATTCGTTGATGGTGACGCGAAATCCGACCGGATCCTTGAGCAAGGTGGTGATGTCGCGGAACATGACGCCCTGCTTCGGATAATGCGGTACGGTGCGTATCAGCGATTTGATCGGCATGGCTTTCTCCCAAGGCGTCATTTCGGATTCAAAACGCGCCCGGCCACCGCATCCAGGCGTCTGACCATGTCCGCGTCGCGCGCCTCCGGCGCGGTGATCAGCGCGTGCCGCAGCGCCGTGCGGCAGCCGCAGTGGGCTGTGTTCGCGTCGGCCTTTAGCCTCGGCGCCACCTTTTTCACCAGCGTGCGCGCCTTCTCCGCGTTGGCGAGCAGCACCTTGATGATCGCATCCACCGTCACATCGTCGTGCTGCGGGTGCCAGCAGTCGTAATCGGTGACCATGGCCACCGTCGCGTAGCACATCTCCGCCTCGCGCGCGAGCTTGGCTTCGGGCATGTTGGTCATGCCGATGACATCGCAGTTCCAGCTGCGATAGAGTTCCGATTCCGCCAGAGTGGAGAACTGCGGCCCCTCCATCACGAGATAGGTGCCGCCGCGCGCCACGTCGATGCCGGCCTCGCGCGCCGCCGCCTCGAGGTGGTCGCCCAGGCGGCTGCACACCGGGCGCGCCATGGACACGTGCGCCACCACGCCGGTGCCGAAAAAACTTTTCTTGCGCGTAAACGTGCGGTCGATGAACTGGTCGGCGATGACGAACATCCCCGGATGCAGATGCTCGCGCAGCGAGCCAACGGCGCTGACGGAAACGACGTCGGTCACGCCCAGGCGCTTCAACGCGTCGATGTTGGCGCGAAAGTTGATCTCGGAGGGGGGAATCCTGTGGCCGCGTCCGTGCCGCGGCAGAAACACCATCGGCTGGCCGTCGAACTCGCCGCACAGCAATTCGTCCGAAGGCTCGCCGAACGGCGACGAAACTTTCTCCCAGCGCTTGCCCGCGAGGCCGTCGATGTCGTAGACACCGCTGCCGCCGATGATGCCCAGCACCTGCTTTCCAAAATTCGAAGTCATCATTTCCCTTCCCTCGTTTCGGCACTCGCAATCAATAGACCTTGGACCGCAGCCGCCCAACCGGCATCGCCGGGACCGGTGAATCGTTGCACTCTGACCGCGTTTCTCACTCCTGCCTCCGGTACGGGAACACGATGCGTATCTCGAACTTGTCCCCCGCCACTTCCGTGTCCAGGCTCGCCTCGACGTCGAAATGCAGGGCCAGGCGCTCGCGGATGTTGGCGAGGGCCATGCGATTGCCGGCGCGATGCTGGTAATCGGGGTGATAGGGATTGACGAGCAGGAACCGCACCTGGTTCTTGTCGCGCGCGATGCGGATTCGCACCGTACCCGGCTCCATGCCCGGCTCGATGCCATGATTGATCGCGTTTTCGACCAAGGGCTGCAGCAGCAACTGCGGCACCAGCGCGTCCTGCGGCATGCTCGCTATGTCCCAGTCGACTTGCAAGCGCTCGCCCAGGCGCAGTTGCTCCAGGCTGAGATACTGGCGGCACAGCGCCAATTCGTCGGCCATAGTGCTCAGACGCCGGTTATCCTGCATCAGCGCGCGAAACAGTTCCGCCAGGTTCTCCAGCGCGTCTTCGGCGCGCTTCGGGTCGCTGCGAATGAGCGAGAGCACGGCGTTCAAGCTGTTGAACAGGAAATGCGGCCGGATGCGCGCCTGCAGCGCCTGCAACCGGGCGTCGGTCAGGGCGGGCGAGTACGCGCGCCTGCGCCAGAAGAAATAGGCAACGACAAATGCGGTGAGCAGCGCGCACAGAATCCAGGCCCGCGCCAAGCTAAACGGGGTGGTCGCTTCGCCCAGGACCATGCTTGCGTTGATCACCAACGCCGTCCAGACCGCTTCCAGCAGCATCACGATGGCAATGCCCCAGGCGTAGGGCAGGCGCGAGAGCCATTTCGACAAGACGTAAAACGATACCAAGGACAGCAACAGCACCGGTTCGAGCAAGGCGGCGAGTTCTGCCAAATGCTGCGCAAACTGCGTGAAGTCCTGGGACTGGATCAACGCGGCGGCGAAGCCGGCAATATTGGCGAGCAGCAAGATGCGCACCGTGACACCCAGATTGCGGAAATCCGGGAGGGAGTCGGTGGGCGCGTTTTGATCCATACTGGGCACGGACAATGTATTCAAGGCCAACGTCAATTGGATTACAGGCCGGTGCGAAGGCGCCCGTTTTTTTCGATTTTGACCGCATTCAGGGCAATGAGCAAGAACACCAACATCAGTCCGCGGCCCCGCGCCACTTGGCCGGAACCCTTTGCCGAACCCATGACCGAGCGTGCGCAACGCTAAACCGTGTCAGTGTCTCTGGGCAAGCGTCTCACCGCGGCGGCTTCATCCGAAACCGTTTGTTCCCGAATCTTGGCCGTTGGTCAACTTTCTCTGGACGCGGGCCCGGCAGGAACACTAGCATCAAGACACCAACATGATGGTGCTTTGCTCCGAGCCCAGGCGCGGCGCCAGAGTGACGGCAAATTTGCACAAACATGCTGCAGCCGAAGGCAAACTCCAAGTCAACCCGCAGAAAGGTGAATCATGACTCCCAATCGACGCGTCCGTGGCTTTACCTTGATTGAACTGATGGCCGTCGTGGCGGTCATGGGCATACTAGCGGCAATTGCCTATCCGTCGTATCAAACTTATGTGCGCAAGGCGCACCGTGCCAGCGCCCAGGCCTACCTCATGGACGGCGCGCAGCGGCAGCAGCAGTATTTTCTGGATAAACGGATCTATGCCCCCGACGTCACCACGCTCTATGGAACGGCGACGATCCCGGCCGAGGTCGACCCGTATTACACGATTACTATCGCCACCGGGGGCGGGCCGCCGCCGACCTTCCTGCTCACGGCTGCGCCAAAGGGAACCCAGATTGCGAGCGGCGAACCGACGCTGACCATCGACCAAACCGGCGCCAAAACACCTTCAACCAGCTGGTAATAAGCCGGAATGAAATCCTGCCAGACACAATGCAGCCGCGTCAGAGCCGGGCAGCCAGGGTTCACCATGACCGAACTCCTGGCCGTGGTCGCCATCATGGGCATTCTGGCTTCCCTGGCCGCGCCCTCGTTCAGCGAGATGATCAAAAGTCAAAGAATAAAATCCATGGCAACGGACCTCAATGCATCGCTGGCGCTGGCGCGAAGCGAAGCGGTCAAGCGCAACAAAAATGTGACGCTGTCGCCCGCGACGGTCGGGTCCTGGGATTCTGGCTGGCAAATTGCGGACCCGGACAATGTCGGCAGCAACATCGACGTCCACTCCGCCTTCGCCGGCCTGACCGTCACCGGTCCGGACAGCGTGATTTACCGCAGTTCCGGCCGCATACAGGGTGGCGTTGCGCCGGCGTTCAATATCAGTGCTGCGGGCACTACGGCGCAACGCTGCGTCAGCGTTGATTTGAGCGGGCGCCCTTACCTGACAGCCGCGGCATGTTAGCCCGGCGCCAATGCGGTGACAGGCCTCAGCAAGGCACGACCATGCTCGAAGTGCTGGTCACGATCGTCATCCTGGCTTTCGGCATGCTCGGCCTGGCCGGCCTGCAAAGCAAGATATTCACCGCCGAAATGGAATCCTACCAGCGCGCCCAGGCCGTCGTCCTGATGAACAGCATGGTTGAACGCATCAATGCAAACCGTGGTGCCGGTGTCCCCGCTACCTATGTTCTCGCCGCCGGGACTAGTTTGGGGACGGGGGATACCCAGCCCGCGGACTGCTCCGGCGTCGCCGTAGGCGTTGCACGGGATCAATGCGAATGGAGCAACGCACTCAAAGGAGCGGCCGAGACCAGCGGCGGCAATAAAGTAGGCGGTGCGATCGGCGCGCTCGGGTGCGTCACCCAGGTTCAGGCCGAAAACGCGACGGCGGGCGTGTGCACGCCGGGCATTTACCTGGTGACCGTTGCCTGGCAGGGCTTGAGCGCGACCAGCATCCCCAGCGCAACCTGCGGCCAGAATTCGTTTGGCAGCGACGATCGTTACCGGCGCGCCGTTTCGTCGCGCGTGGCGATCGGCCTGCCCTCCTGCCAGTAATCGTTGCCGGATGACCCACATGACGCACCTCACCCGCAGAATAAACCGCCGCCGCGAACGCGAGGACGGCTTCTCGCTCATCGAACTGATGATCGCGATCACCCTGGGCCTGCTCATCATGACCGGGCTCACGTCTATTTTTGTCAAGAACAGCCAGGCGCGCACGGAAATCGAGCGCAGCAACCGTCAGCTCGAGAGCGGACGCTACGCGATGACACTGCTGACCGAAGACCTGCGCATGGCCGGTTTTATGGCGCAATTCAACTCCTACGGATTGATCATCGGGAACAACCCTGTCCCGCCGCCCCTGGGCGCGGGCCTCGCCCCTGACCCGATTACACCCGCCATGGCCGTCATGCCCGACCCCTGCGCGACAACTCTCGCCAATTTGAGGAATGCCTATTTTTTCCATGTGCAAGGCAACGATAACGCCACCGCCGTTCCCACCTGCGTGACCGACGCGCGCACCGGTTCCGACATTCTGGTGGTCCGCCGTGTCAGCACCTGCGTTGCCGGTCCCGTCCTGGGAGCAGGTTGCGAAGCGGTGATCGCCGGGTCGCCTTTGTTTCAGTCCTCCAATTGCAATGGTGCGACCGAGCTTGCAAGCAATACCGGATCGGCCATGGATTACCAGTCGCACTTCGTCCTGGACAGCGACACCACGCTCCTGATCAAGACCGCCCTCAATTGCACGACGCAAGCCAATTATCGCCGCTACCTGACCCACATCTACTTCGTCGCCAACAACAACGTCGGCAGCGATGGCATCCCCACCCTCAAGCGCGCCGAACTCGGTGCTACCGGCTTCACCATCGTCCCGCTGGTCGAGGGAATCGAAACCATCCAGTTCGAATATGGCGTCGGCACTACCGCCAACAGCGCCCAGGTAACCGCCTACACCGCCGATCCGGACACGTGGAACGCCTGCGCCGGTGCGGGTTGCCTGTTCAACTGGACGCATGTCTACGCAGTCAAGGTCAACCTGCTGGCGCGGAATGTCGAACGGTCGGCCGGGCACACCGATACCAAGACCTACACGCTGGGCCTGAAGGCGGACGGGAGCAACAACGATTTCGGCCCTTACAACGACGCGTATAAGCGGCACGCCTACAACGCCGCAGTCAGGCTGGATAACCCATCCGGGCGGGTGACGCCATGAGGGCTCCAATGCGGCGCCAGAAAGGTGCAACCCTGCTCATCGGCCTGATCATGCTGGTGCTGCTGACGCTGATGGCAACCACCACCTTCAGGCTGGGCAAGAGCAACCTGCAGATCGTCGGCAACATGCAGTATCGCAATGAAACCGTGCGCGCCGCGGAAGAGGCGATCGAAGCGGCCATCAGCTTGCCGACCAGCGTCTCTGTTGCCTCGACAGCCAATATCGATATCAATGCCGACGGTACCGCGGATGTCGCCGTAACCATTACACCGACGCTGGTGCAAGCGTTCGTCAGGAGAAACAGCGCGCTGAACCTGCTGGACCCCGGTCAAGTCGGCTGCGCGCTCGGGCAGGCGCAGGCCTTCGGCGTCGTCGGCGCCGCCACCGGCAATTCCCTCTGCGCTTTGACGCTGTACGACCTCCAGGTAGTCGCCACCGAAGCCGCCACCAACACCTCGGTGGAACTGCATCAGGGAATATCGATACAGGTGCCTGCAGACAGCGTATGCGCCATGGTGCCCTGCTGATGGCGATTTTTTTTGGAAATGCATGGAATCTCGTGGGGGTAATGTCATGAACTACCCGATCAAGCACGGCCTGCCCGCGCTGCTGCTGTGCGCCGCGGCGGCATTGGCCCCGACGCAGTCCGCGGCGGAAGATATCGACATTTTCACCGGCGCCGGCGGCGGCACCGGCGCCGACCCGAAAATCCTGATCATTCTGGACAATACGTCCAACTGGTCGAGGCAAAACCAGCAATGGCCCGGGGGCCTGGCGCAGGGCCAGGCCGAAGCGAGCGCCGTCAACACGGTCCTCGGCGCCATCGGCGCCGAGGTGAATATGGGCCTGATGGAATTCGTCACCGGCGGCACCGCCAGCGACACCGGCGGCTTCATCCGCCAGGCCATCGTGCCGATGACCGATGCCAACAAGACCGCCTTCAGCGGGCGATTGACCACGATTTACAACAATGTCGGCGACCCAGACGAAAAAAGAGCCTCGGGCACGGAATACGGCAACCTGATGCGCGACGCCTACAATTACTTTAACGGCGGCGCTGCGGTTTCTCCCTCGGCCGTAATTGCCAGCAAGGCGGACTCCGCCGGTTACACCGCGAACTACACCACGTTCAGATCGCCGCTGTCCGACGCCAATTCCTGCGGCCGCAACTTCATCATTTTCATCGGCAACCCGGCTTCGAGCGGCCCCACTGCCGACGTCGCCGACAACAGCGCCGCGCTCACCGCCCTGGGCTGCAGCGCCAGCCCGCAACTCAAGGTTCCCGGCTTTACCACCGCGACCGCAACCACGACGACCGACCTCGGTTTCACCTCGCAGTGTTATGCCAGCCAGGCCGCCTGCACCACCACCGATTTCGCCGCGCAATGCGCCGCCGGGGCGGGCTACGACAGCTGCAGTTGCAGCAGTACCCAGACCACCACCTCGCTCGACGCCTGCCTCGCCGGGACGCAGCGCTACTCGGTAACGGGCAACACCGTCACCAGCAGCGGCACCACCACCGCGCCGGCCGTCATCACCGCCCCGACCAACACCGGCGTCTCCGCCTGCTACGCCAGCGCCGCCGCGGCCACCGCCGCCGCCGACCAAGGCGGCATGAGCCTGCCTGCGCAGACCGTGGTAACCACCGGCACCGCGCCGGACCTGACCACCACCACCACGACCTACAGCAACGACACCTATGTGGTCGGCGCCGTAGACGCCGCCGCCAGCGCGAGCTGCACCGCGACCGTAGGCGCGTCGGTTTTGGGCAGCAACCAGATCACCAACACCTCGGCGCTTTCGACCTCCTGTTATACCGGCACGAATACCGGAAGCAACAAATGGAACAACGGCACGGATTACGGCACACTGAGCTGCCCTGCCACGACGGTGGTAGCCTCGGGAAACGACGTCACCACCACCACCTATACCTGCTCCTATAGCGGAGTGCTGTCCGCCGACAGCTCCGGATGCTCGGGCACCCAGAAACACGTGACCGTGACCCAGGCGGCGACCGGGTCGCCCTCCACGGTCACGACCACGCCGCGCTACAAGTACACGGTCACGCAAACGGTCCAGGCGAGCGCCGTCGCCGTCACCGCAACCGGCGCCAGCTCCGCACCGACCCTGCTCGGCAACACCTCATTGTGCTATGCCAGTACCACCGGCATCCAGGAATTCGCCTCCTCCTGCGCGAGCTACAACGGCGGCTGCACTTTTGCCGCCCCCTCCGCCAGCGCCGGCATCTGCACTTCGGGCGCGCGCTACATGGTGGTTGGCAGCACCACCGGCACGGTGGTCACGCCGACTGGATCCTTCGTCACGCCGAGCACGGCCGCCAACGCGGACGAATGGGCGAGCTGCCTGCATAAGGCCAAGTCGTGCGACAGGGCCGTATCTTCGAACTGCTCGACCCAGATCGAACAGGCGATCACGACCTACACCATCGATGTGTTCAACGCGCAGCAGAACGCCGAAGAAACGCAGCTGTACATGAGCATGGCGAGGGCGGGCGGCGGCAAGTATTTTGCGGCGACCAACGAGGCGGCGATCGTCGCCGCGCTGAAAAAGATTCTGGCCGAAATCCAGTCGGTCAACACCACCTTTGCTTCGGCCAGCCTGCCGGTCAATGCAACCAACCGCACGCAGAACGCGAACCAGGTGTTCATCGGCATGTTCCGCCCCGACCCGGACGCCAATCCGCGCTGGATGGGTAACCTCAAGCAGTATGCGATCGGCAAAGTCGGCGGCGATCTCGACCTCGTCGACAAGAACGGCGCCGCGGCCACCAATGCGCTCACCGGCTTCATCGACGATTGCGCAGCGAGTTTCTGGACCACCGACTCGAGCAATTACTGGGCCAACATCGTCATCAATCCGGATCCCGCCAGCAACTGCGCGTCCGCGGTTGCAGCCGGCACTATCTACTCGGACCTGCCGGACGGCCCGACAGTGGAAAAAGGCGCCGTTGGCGAAATCCTGCGCAGGGGCAACACCCCGGGGGGGGCGACCACGCAGACGACGGCCAATCGCAACGTGCTCACGCTGAGCGGCAGTTCGCTGGCGACACTCGCTCTGGGTACGGGCGGCTTGTCCGATGATGTGATCAGGTTTACCCAGGGCAAGGACGTGAACAACGACACCGGCCTCTACGATGCGACCACCAACCCCGACCAGACGCGCCCGTCGATGCACGGAGACGTGGTGCATTCGCGGCCGCTGCCGGTCAACTATGGCGGTGCCGGGGTCACGGTTTATTACGGTGCGAACGACGGCACACTGCGCGCGGTCGATGCCTCGAACGGCAAGGAGCGCTGGGCCTACGTCGCCCCAGAGCACTATTCCAAGTTGCAGCGGCTGAAGGACAACAGTCCCGGCGTCGATTACAAGATCACCGGCCAGACCGGCGTGACCGCAAAAGACTACTTTTTCGATGGCTCCATCGGCATCTACCAGGCCGCGGCCGGAGCCGGCGCGCCGGTGTGGATCTACCCGACCCAGCGCAGAGGCGGCAGGATGCTCTATGCGTTTGACGTCACCGATCCCACCGTCAACCCCACGCTGAAATGGCTCCGCGGCTGCACCTCGTCCAGCGGCGGCTGCGATGCCGGCTTCGAGCAGATGGGCCAGACCTGGTCGACCCCGAACATCGCGTTCATCAGCGGCTTTTCTTCGACCGTGCCGGTGGTGGTGATGGGTGGCGGCTACGACAGCTGCGAAGACACCGACAACAAAGACCCCTCCTGCGGTTCGACCAAAGGCAATGTGGTTTATTTCATCAATGGCGACACCGGCGCCCTGATCACTTCATTCACGACCGAGCGCGCAGTGGCGGCAGACGTGAACATGATCGACGTCAATAACGATGGCCTGGTCGATTATGCCTATGTCGCCGACACGGGCGGCCATATCTATCGCATCGATTTTGTCGCTTCGCCGACCACTCCGACGGCACTGCCCTACCCGACCTCGACCAACAACACTAGCGACGCCACCCACTGGTTCATGCACAAGGTCGCCCAAACAAACCAAAGCAGCCAGGGTCGCAAGTTCCTGTTCGGTCCCGGGCTATTCCCTTCCGGGAGATGGAACTACATGGCGATAGTCTCCGGCGATCGCGAACATCCGCTGATCAGCAATTACCCTTACGGCACGCTCCCGTACCCGAACAAGGCCTATGTCTACAAGGATGACCTGACCTCCACCACAACCACCGCGGCGGTCAATCTGGACGGCAGCGACATGCTTAACGTCACTGACCCCACCGATGCGACCTGCACCAGCACCAACCTGCTTACCGACACAAGCTTGAAGGGCTGGTGGATGTATTTGAATCAGTATGGACAGGGCGAGCAGGGCGTCACCGCCGCCGTCATCGTCGGCGGCATGGTCACGTTCAGCACCAACCGGCCGCTCTCCACTGCCTTGTCGTGCAACACCAGGCTCGGCGAAGCACGGGGTTACTTCGTCAATCTGTTCAATGGGTCGGGTTCGATCGGCACCGCGAACAACGCCTCTTGCGGCGGTTCGCGTTCAGTCACGTTTGCCGGCGGGGGGCTGCCGCCTTCACCGGTGATCGGCATCGTCCCCATCGACGGTGTGCCGACCGCGGTCCTGATCGGCGCGCCCCCGCGGGACGGGGGCTCGGCTTCCCCGATCAAGCCGAGCAAGATAAACCCGCCGATCAACCAGACGCGCTCGCGCACCTACAAATACATCATGGGGGACAACTGAGGATGGTCCGAACGGGGCGCGGCCCCGGGGCCGAGTGGGGCCTGACGTTGAATGGTGCCGGGTAGAGGAGTCGAACCTCCGACCTTCGCATTACGAATGCGCTGCTCTACCAACTGAGCTAACCCGGCCTTGATCCCATCGGGCATGCCGATGCGAAACGGAGCATCGGCGGAAGGGCGCCATTATATGCGCCAGCGCCTGCGCCAACAAGGCGAACCCCAAGAAACGGTTGCGGCCGGTCATCGCCCCGGGCGGGTGCGCACGATGATGTCGATGCCTTCGGTGACCGTGCCCGGCGGTAGCGGCGGCAGGCCATCGATATGCACACCCGCGGCCGGGATGTCGGTGAGTTCGCCGGTGGCGACATCATAGAAATGGTGGTGCAAGCTGGTGTTGGGATCGTAAAAAATCTTGTTCGGATCGACGATCAGTTCGCGCACCATCCCTTTTTCGAGAAACAGCTTGAGCGTGTTATAGACTGTAGCTTTGGAGGTCTCGGTGTGCCGCGCATTGACCATCGCCAGGATCTCGTCGGCCGACAGGTGCTGTGTATGTTCGAATAGCGCATGGGCGATCTCGATGCGCTGGTGCGTAGGATTGATGCCATGGCCGCGCAGTAATTGCGCCATGTTTTCGCGAGTGTGCTTTTGTAACTCCATGTTTGTATTATAGATTGGAATTTCGACTTTGTCTAATTCCAGCATCGAGACCAAGCCCGGTGCGAGAGCCCCGGGGACTGAAATGGTCCGCATCCGGTGTTTCGACCGCGGCTGCGCTAGTCCCCCGGGCTCCGGCGCGACCGCATCACGGTGCTATGATTACGCGGTAACGCCGAACAGACGGAGTTCACCGATGTGGAAGCGATTTTCTGCAGCATTGCCGCTGCTCCCTTTGCTGTTGCTCCCCGTGCTCGCCCAGGCGCAAATGTACCGCTGGGTCGACACCGACGGTAAGGTGCATTATTCGGACCAGGCGCCATCCTCCGGCGCCAAAAACGTGCAAAAGCAATCCCTGGCCGCCACCCAGGGTTCATCGGCGGGTTTGCCTTACGCGCTGCAGCAGCCGGTCAAGAGTTTTCCGGCTACGCTGTATACCTCCGAAATTTGCAAGGAAACCTGCACCCAGGCACGCGAACTGCTGAACAAGCGCGGTGTACCGTACAGCGAAGTGATCGTGACTGACGAGGCGGACCTAGCACAACTGAAGAAACTGTCCGGCGGCCTTATGGTTCCGGTACTGACTGTGGGACGCGAGGTGTATAAGGGTTTCGACAGCGGCACCTACAAAGCCGCCCTCGACAGCGCCGGCTATCCCGCGAGCTCACTGCTGCCGCCCGGCGTGCAAGCGAGGCAGCCCGTCGTCAAGCCGATGCAGAAGGCCGCTCCCGCGGTTGCCGACGCCGGGGGCACGCCCGCAACGGCTCCGCAGGAAACAGCCGATACCGCCGCGCCGAAATAAGTACGCCGCCTAGGCGCTCGCGGACAGACCCTTGGGCAAGGGGAAAGTGACGCTCTCCGCCTTGCCGTTGAGTTGAGTCACGCGCTTCGCCCCTAGCACCTGCAGCTTGGCGATGACCTCCAGCACCAGCACTTCCGGCGCCGAAGCCCCGGCGCTGACGCCGATGCGCTTGCGGCCTTGCAGCCATTCGGGACGCAACTCGGAAGCCTTGTCGACCATGTGCGCCTCCACCCCCAGGGTCTGCGCCACTTCGCGCAAGCGGTTGGAGTTGGAGCTGTTCGGCGATCCGACGACGATCACCAGATCGCACTGCGGCGCCATGAATTTCACCGCGTCCTGGCGATTCTGCGTGGCGTAGCAGATATCGTCCTTCTTCGGTCCGACGATGCGCGGAAAACGCTTTTTCAGGGCCAGGACGATGGCCACGGCATCGTCCACCGACAGCGTGGTCTGGGTGACGTAGGCCAGCCGCGCTGGATCCTCGACTTCGAGCCGCCCGACGTCGGCAACCGTCTCGACCAGGTACATGCCGTGCGTCGCCTGCCCCATCGTGCCCTCGACTTCGGGGTGCCCGCGATGGCCGATCATGACGATGCCACGGCCCTGCTCGTGCATCTTGGCGACCTCGACGTGGACCTTGGTCACCAGCGGACAGGTGGCGTCGAACACCTTGAGGCCGCGCGCCTCGGCCTCGCGCCGGATCGCCTGCGACACGCCGTGGGCGCTGAAAATCAGCGTGCTGCCGGCCGGCACCTCGTCCAGCTGCTCCACGAACACCGCGCCCTTGCGGCGCAAGTCATCGACCACGAACTTGTTGTGCACCACCTCGTGGCGCACGTAGATCGGCGCGCCGTGCAACTCCAGCGCGCGCTCGACGATGCTGATCGCGCGCTCGACGCCGGCGCAAAAGCCGCGGGGATTGGCTAGCAGGACTTCCATCATCTAAACTCTACGCTAGAATCAGACAAAGTGTCTCCGGCGGGGGCCAAAACACTATTACACGAACAAGGGGGGTGCACCCCCCTTGTCCCCCGAGGGGACTTCCTTCGGGGCGTATATCCCCCGCGCACGCGGTACTGCTTCGTTTCGAAGTCTTCACCATTCCCGTCAACACCTGGCTCATACGTGAGAAAACATCAAGCACGGGCGCGCATCATGCCGCTCCCGCGCGCCGCGCGCCCTGACGAAAGCTGTCGGCGACCATCAGCACCGCGCCGACGGTAATGGCCGAATCGGCCAGATTGAATGCCGGCCAGTGCCAGCCGGCGATGTGAAAATCGAGAAAATCGACGACGTAGCCAAGAGCGATGCGATCGATGACATTGCCCATCGCCCCGCCCAGGATCAGTGCGAGCGAGACGCAGAACAGTTTTTCGCCCGGATGGCGCGCCAGCAATACGGTAATCACCACGATCGCGATCAGCGCGACGCCGATGAAAAAACCGCGCTGCCAGCCAGAGGCGGAAGCGAGAAAACTGAACGCCGCGCCTTGGTTGTGGGTCAGCACCAGATTGAAAAATCCGGTTACCTGGCGCGCCTCGCCGTAGTCGAAGCCAGCGCTGACCCAATACTTGGACAGCTGGTCCAGCGCCACCAGCAGCAATGCCAGTGCGTACCAGGGCGCGAGCTTACGCATGCGCTCTCGCTTCGCCCGCGCCATGCAGGTTGGACACGCAACGGCCGCAGAGCCCTGGGTGCGCGGAGCCGGTGTCATCGCGGCCGGCGCCGTCGCGATTAACGTCGGCGCGATAGTGCCAGCAGCGCTCGCATTTGACGTGCGCGCTCGCAGTCACTATCACCGCTTCATCGGCGGCCGCGGCGACCGGCGTGACCACTGCGCTCGAGGTGATCAGCACGAAGCGCAGATCGTCCTGCAGCGATTGCAGCAGTTCCAGCTTGCTCCCGCTCGCGCGGATCTCGACTTCAGCCTGCAGCGAGGAGCCGATTTTTCCGGAGACGCGCGCCTCCTCCAGCCGCTTTTGCACTTCGGTGCGAACGTTGCGGATTTTCCCCCATCGATCGAGCAGCTCCTGCGAATAGCCGGCGGCCGGGAATTCGTCCCAGGTATGGGTGAACACGGTCCCGTCCCTGTCCCCGGCGGTTGCCGTCCAGATCTCCTCCGCGGTAAACGATAGGACGGGAGCCATCAGCCGCACCAGGCGCTGCAGTATCTGATAGAGCGCGTTCTGCGCCGAGCGCCGCGCCTTCGAGTCCTTGCCGGCGGTGTAGAGCCGATCCTTGAGAATATCGAGGTAAAACCCGCCCAGATCCTCGGAGCAGAAACCCTGCAGCTTCTGCACCACAAAGTGGAAGTCGTAATTTTCGTAATCACGAATCATCTCCTGCTGCAGCGACTGCGCAAGCGCGAGCGCATAGCGGTCGATCTCCAGCCAGTCCGCTGGCGGCAGCGCGTGCGCAGAGGGGTCGAAGTCGGCGGTGTTGGCGAGCAGGAAGCGGAGCGTGTTGCGGATGCGGCGATAACTTTCGACAACGCGTTTCAGGATTTCGTCCGAGATCGACAGTTCGCCCGAATAATCCGTCGCCGCCACCCACAGGCGCAGGATTTCGGCGCCCAGGCTTCCTGCGACCTTCTGCGGTTCAAGCGTGTTTCCCAGCGACTTCGACATCTTGCGGCCCTGGCCATCGACGAAAAAGCCATGCGTCAACAGAGCCTTATAAGGCGGCACGCCGTTGAGCATGCAGGAGACGAGTAACGAAGAGTGGAACCAACCGCGGTGCTGGTCGGAACCTTCGAGGTACAGCTCGGCCGGGAATTGCAGTTCTGCGCCGTGCGAGCCGGCCCCGGTCGCTTTGCCGTCGGGCCCGCCCATCACCGTCTGATGCGTCGAGCCCGAATCGAACCATACGTCGAGCGTGTCCTTGATCTTGATGTACTGTTCCGCTTCCGCGCCCAGCAGTTCCTTCGGATCCAGCGTCTGCCAGGCTTCGATGCCGCCCCGCTCCACGCGCTCGGCCACCTGTTCCAGCAATTCGAGCGTGCGCGGATGCAGTTCGCTGGTTTCCTTGTGGATGAAGAAGGGCATGGGCACGCCCCATTGGCGCTGGCGCGACAGCGTCCAGTCGGGGCGGTTGGCGATCATGCCGCGCAGGCGCGCCTGGCCCCAGTCCGGGTAGAAGCGCGTGTTGTCGATGCCGCGCAAGGCAGTCGCGCGCAATGACTCCGCGGGCCGGACGCCGTTGAAGCCCGGCGGCGCGTCCATGCTGGCGAACCACTGCGTGCTGGCGCGGTAGATGATGGGCGTCTTGTGGCGCCAGCAGTGCATGTAGCTGTGCACATAGTCTTCGGAGTGAAACAACGCGCCCGCTTCCGCGATCTTCTTGACGATCTCGGGATTGGCCTTCCAGATCATCATACCGCCGAAAAACGGCAGCGACGCGGCGAACTTGCCGTCACCCATCACCGGTGTGAGGATCTGCTCGTCCTTCATGCCGTAGTGACGGCAGGAGTCGAAATCCTCCACGCCGTAGGCCGGGGCGCTGTGGACGATGCCGGTGCCGGTGTCCAGCACCACGTACTCGCCGAGATAGACGGGCGTCAGACGATCATAAAACGGATGGCAAAAATTGATCAGTTCCAGATTCTTCCCTGGACAACTATGATCAAACATGCGCGTCGGATCCTTACGCTTAATCGCAAAGCGAGCAAGACATGCGTCCTTTAGATCGTTTGCGAGTATCACCGCACCCTTCTCCGTTTCCACTAACGAATACAGGTACTCCGGGTGAACGTTCAACGCTTGGTTGCCGGGGATAGTCCAGGGCGTCGTCGTCCATATCACGGCGTATATCGGCCCTTTCGGTAGATCGTCCATATCCATGGCGAATGCGCGTGCCAACCTTTCGCGCTGCTCGTCAGGCAGTCGAAAGCCGACATCGATCGCAAAGTCTTTCTTGTCCGCATATTCGACCTCCGCTTCGGCTAGCGCCGAGCCGCAGTCGAAGCACCAGTTCACCGGCTTCAGGCCGCGGTAGACATAGCCCTTCTCCAATATCTTGCCCAGCGTGCGGATTTCGTCGGCCTCGTTGCCGTAGGCCATGGTCTGGTAGGGATGGTCCCAGTCGCCGAGCACGCCGAGGCGCCGGAAATCCTGTTTCTGCCGCTCGATCTGCTCCGCGGCATAGGCGCGGCAAAGGCTTTGTGTTTTTTCCACCGGCAGGTGCTTGCCGTGATGCTTTTCGATCTCGCGCTCGATCGGCATGCCGTGGCAGTCCCAGCCGGGCACGTAGACCGCGTCGTAGCCCGCCAGGTTGCGCGACTTGACGATGATGTCCTTCAGAATCTTGTTGATCGCGTGGCCGAGATGGATGTCGCCGTTGGCGTAAGGCGGCCCGTCGTGCAGGATGAATTTCGGCCGGCCCCTGGACGCGGCGCGGATTTTCTCGTACACCCCTTCATCCTGCCATTGCTTGACCCACACCGGCTCGCGTTTGGCCAGGTCACCGCGCATCGGGAAGGGCGTGTCGGGAAGGTTCAGCGTGTTCTTGAAGTCAGCCATTTTGCTTTTCAATCATTTCGTTTGCTCAACTGTGGATATGGGCGACGCGCCGTGAACCAAAGCGGTTCATGCGCGTTCATGCGCGGCCAGAAATTCCCTGGCAATGTCGCAATCCTCGGCGATGCGCGCTTTCAGCGCTTCGAGGTCCGGGTATTTCTTTTCGTCGCGTATCTTGTGCAGGAAATCGATGCGCAGATGCTGGCCATACATGTCGCCGGCAAAATCGAACAGGTGCACTTCCAGCTTGGCCCGCCCGCTGTTGTCCACCGTCGGACGCAAGCCCAGGCTCGCGGCGCCGTTGCGGATGTGCCCGCGCCCATCGAGGGTGCGAACGGCGAAGATCCCGGACAAAGGCGGCCGGTTGTGCCGCAGCTGCACATTCGCAGTGGGAAATCCGATTTGCCGGCCGAGCTTGTCGCCATGCACTACCCGGCCGCTGATGCTGTAGGGCCGACCAAGCAGCGCTTCGGCCTCTGCCAGCCGGCCCGCGGCCAAGGCAGCGCGCACGGCCGAACTTGACACGCGCACTCCGCCCTGCTCGATAGTGGGCATCGCCTCCAGACCAAAACCGTGCTTGCGCGACGCCTCCTGCAGCAGGGAAAAATCCCCCGCGCGCCTGGCGCCGAAACGGAAGTCATCGCCGATCAGCAGCCAGCGCATGCCCAGACCCTCGAGTAACACGCGCTCGATAAAATCCTGCGGTGACCTGCTGGCGTAGGCGCGGTTGAAACGGCTGACATGCACGCGCTCGATGTCGTGGGTGGCGAGCAATTCCAGTTTCTCCCGCAGGGATGTGAGCCGCGTCGGCGCCGTTTGCGGCGCAAACAACTCGAGCGGATGCGGTTCGAAGGTGAGCACGCAGGCGGAGAGTCCGAGCGCGCGCGCCTGGTCCTTGAGACGGGCGAGCATCGCCTGGTGGCCCCGATGCACGCCGTCGAAATTGCCGATGGTAAGCGCCGTGGGCGACTGGCTGCGTGCGGAAATGGTGCGGCAAACCCGCATGTTCAGGATCAGCCTTGAATGGCTAAAATCCTGAATTATAGCGGCTTTCCGCTACCTCCGAAATACAAAACCCGTTTGCGCCGGCGCTGCGAGGAACCATTTGACGCCAAACAAAGCGGCGCCGACAAGCAGCGCGGAGAACCACACGAGCGACCACTCCGGCACCAGCAGCCCGAAGATCGGATCATGGCGCGCGGAGCAATCCCCGTAGGCATAGAAAATAAAAGGCAGCAGCTTGGCCGACGGCAGGTTATTCACGAACTGCTCCATCACATCGATGCCGCAGCCGAACTTGGGATGACGCAGCGTCCATACATGCCATATCGCGACGCCCAGGCCAGAGCCCGCAGCGAGCGCCATGCCAGCCGCATAGAGCGCGGCGACGCGGCGGCGCGGGTTGTGCACCGCTGCGGCGAGCGCGATCAGGCCGACCAGGAAAAACCCTTCGCGCTGCAGCACACACAGGGGACAGGGTGCCTGGCCCTGAAGGTGCTGAAGAATCAGGGCCTCGGCGAGCAGCGCCAGGGGAATCAGCGTGAACGCTGCAAACACCCGTCTCGGGGTCAACTCGAATTTCATCTGGTTTGTCGCCCTATCGCTGGTCGCGCTATGCTACTTCGCCCCGGCGCTCAGCCAAGGCTGGGATTGAGCGTATAGATGCCGGTGACGCTGGCCTTGGCGAGCACTCGGCCTTCGATCGCCTTCAACACGTCGCCGCCCTTGAACATGCCGCTCAGCGCGCAGCGCGCGCTGTCCAGCGCATACAGGGTGAATACGTAATGGTGCAGGATCTCGTCGTTCCACGGCGGGCACGGTCCGTCGTAGCCGAAGTAGTTGCCGCTCATGTCCTTGTCCCCGGCAAACCAGGCGGTGTAGTCGTTGAGCCCCTGGCGCGTGCCGCGCTTCGCCTCGGGCCCCTGCTTGCCGCGCGCGCTGATGCCGTCGCAAAACTCGGCTTCCGCAATCGCGCTCACGGCCGCGGGAATGTCCACCAGAACCCAGTGATAAAAATCCACGCGCGCCAGGCTGGCCGGAACGCTGCGTCCCTCCTGGTTCACGTCGTCGCCCTTGCTCGGCACATCGCGATCGTGGCAGATCAACACGAATGACCTGGTCCCGGCCGGGACTCCGCTCCAGCTCAATTGCGGATTGCGGTTGGAAGAAAGCGTGATGTGGTCGGTCGCATGCGGCACCGCGAATGCGCAAGTGCCGGGAATGCGCTGATTGTCGCCAAAACTTGAACTGCTCAGTTTCATCTTCTACCTCCTGCTCGAAAATGGATTCGGCGCAACGACCGCAAATAGCGCAACGCGGAACAATTCAAAATCTGTTGGCGCCCAAAACGGTTACCTTAGTTCAGCCGCGAACACACCAGCCGCAGCGCGGCGGCCTTGCCCATGATCTCTTCCGCGTCCGGCGCCTGCGGACGCCGCTCCAGGTAATCCTCCAGATCAGCCAGCGCCGCGCGGAAACAATCGAGCTTGTAATAGGCGAGACCCCGGTCGCGCACCTCGTCGGCCGCATGCGGCGCCACCATCACCATGCGTTGCATCACCTTCAGCGTATTTTGCGCCTCCTCCGCCTGCTGGTAAATGCCTTTGAGGTTGCGCAGCACGCGCGCCAGGATCTGCCGGGAAGTGGCCGCCTCCAGAAATTGCGGCAGCGGCAGCGTGTCGGCCTCGCGCTGCGGCAACACCTGCGCCAGGCGCGCGCGCAGGTCGGATTCGGATTGCGCCTCGCCGCCGCAGAACGGGTCGATGACGAGCTGCCCCCCGGTCACGCGCAGCTTTACCAAGAAATGCCCCGGAAAGGACACGCCTTGCAAGCGCAGGCCCAGGCGCTGGCCGATCTCCATGTACAGGATCGACAAGGTGATCGGTACGCCGGTGCGCCGCTCCAGCACCTCGTTCAGGTAGCTGTTGCGCGGATCGAAATAATCGCTCGCGTTTCCGCTAAAGCCCAGCTCGTTGAACAGGTAACGGTTCAGCACCACGATTTTCTGCTCGGAGAACGCATCGCTCGGCAGGCGGCGCTTAACCGTTGTGGCGAGCGCGTCGATGCGCGAGAGGTAATGCGCGACGTCCAGCTTGGGGTAGGCATCCTGCGCGATCAGCAGGCAGGCCTCGGCAAGGCTGAAATTCTCCCGACACAGCAGCGCGGAAAACTGGTCCAGTCGGTATTCCATAGACTGACGGTGAACTATTCTGCGGCGCGGCGCGCGAAATCCCCGATGCGAAAGCCGAGCAACCACAAGGTGGCAAAGTAAATGCCGGCACCCAGGCACACTATACCGACTAAGCCGGCCGTCCGGTACTGCCAGGCCGTGGCGAGCCACCAGTCCTCGCGGCCCATCGCGCCCCACAGCGCCGCGGCCATCACCGCGAGCGCCAAGGCCAGCTTGCAGGTGAACTCCGCCCAGCCGGTTTGCGGTGTGTAGATGCGGTGCTGGCGCAGCTTGTAGTAAAGCAGGCCGGCGTTCAGGCACGCCCCCAGGCCGATTGCGAGCGCGAGGCCCGCATGCTTGAGCGGCCCGATCAGGGCGAGGTTCATGAGCTGCGTCGCAACGAGCGTGATCACGGCGATCTTCACCGGCGTGCGGATGTTCTGGCGGGCGTAGAAACCCGGTGCCAGCACTTTCACCAGAATCAGGCCGAGCAGGCCGATACTGTAGGCAACCAGCGCCTGGCGCGTCATCAGCACGTCCTGGACGCTGAACTCGCCGTAATGGAACAAGGTGCTGATGAGCGGCAGCGCCAGCAGCGCCAGCGCCACCGCCGCCGGCAGCGCCAGCAGCAAAGTCAGGCGCAGCCCCCAGTCGAGCAGGCGGCTGTACTGCTCGATGGCATCGCTCGAGTAATACTTGGACAGGCTGGGCAGCAGGATGGTGCCCAGCGCCACCCCGAGCATGCCCGTGGGAAATTCCATCAACCGGTCGGCGTAATACAGCCAGGACACGCTGCCGTTGGCAAGAAACGAGGCGAAGATGGTGTTGATGAGCAACGACAGCTGGGCGATGGAAACGCCGAACACCGCCGGCCCCATGAGCTTGAGGATTCGCCGCACGCCCGGGTCGGAAAAACCCGGACGCAGGCGCGGCAGCATGCCGATTCTTGCAAGATAGGGCAGCTGCAGTGCGAGCTGCAGCACGCCGCCTACGAGCACCGCCCAGGCGAGCACCAGCACCGGCGGCCGGAAATAGGGTGCGAACACCAGCGCGCAAAATATGAAACTCAGATTGAGCAGCGTCGGCGTGAACGCGGGAACGGCGAAGCGGCTCCAAGTATTGAGGATGCCGCCAGCTAGCGACACCAGGGAAATGAACAGCAGATAGGGAAAGGTGATACGCAGCATCGCCACCGTGAGTTCGAATTTCTCCGGGGTGGCTGAGAACCCTGGCGCGCTGACATAGATGATCCAGGGTGCGGCGAGGATGCCGATGACACTCACGCCAAGCAGCGCCAGCGTCAACACCGTGGCAACGCGATCGACCAGCAGCCTGGTCTCGCCTTCGCCGTTCCTGGTCCTGTATTCGGCCAGAATAGGCACAAAGGCCTGGGAGAAGGCACCCTCGGCGAACAGGCGCCGCAGCAGGTTGGGAATACGGAAGGCGACGAAAAACGCGTCGGTTGCGAGCCCGGCGCCGAACAGGCGCGCGATCACGGCATCGCGCACGAAGCCGAGGATACGCGACACGAGCGTCATGCCGCTCACCGTAGCGAGCGCGCGCAGAAGATTCATGCCTGGATTATACGAAAACGAAGTTTCAGTGGAGGCTAATGCGCGAAGCGCGTTATGCCGACGCTAAAATGCGCTTGCGTAACAGGGACTAAATCAGTATCATTGCGCCCTTTCGTGTTCCTTAGTTGGGTTGTAACATGGCCAATACAGATTCCGCGCGCAAGCGTTCCCGCCAAGCCGAGAAACAGCGGCGCCACAACGCCAGCCTGCGCTCGACGCTGCGCTCGGCGATCAAGGACGTGAATAAAGCCATCGCGGGCGGCGACAAAGCCGGCGCCAAACAGGCACTGAGCCAGTCTTCGAGCATCGTTGACCGTATCGCCGACAAGAAAATCATCCATAAGAACAAAGCCGCACGCCACAAAAGCCGCCTCGCCGCCGCTGTCAAGGCGATGCCTTAAGGATCGAACCGCATCGAAGAAACGGCCGGCCTATGCCGGCCGTTTTGTTTTGTGCCCTCCCCTTTGCCTATTTTTTTGCAATTACGGCCTTGGCAGGGCAGCCCATGGATGCACGGCCAGTCGCGGCAATTGAGAAAAAATACCGCTGGAACAAAAATTTGCGTTGAACTGGTGGAAGGCATATGCTATAGACCGCTTAAGAGCTTGAATAGGGGGGCTTTTGTGGCATCTTCGGCGATCATAAAATACGGATTCCGCATTCGCACACGCAGCGGCCTGATTGTGGATAACCTGTTGATACACGGCAGGGACGAAGTTGATGCCGAGCGCAAACTGCGGCAGATGTATCAATATTGCAAAATTCTGGAATGCACGGTGCATAAGCCAGGCAAGCGCGCCGAACTGGCGGCCGCAAGGTAAGCGCAAGCGCGCAATCACACCAGTACACTTGCGGCACTGGCGTTATTCTGGTGGCTGTGGCAGTGTGCTAAAATAAATTAAAGAAAATAAAGGCACACGGCGGCATTTGCCGCCGTGTGCGTTTTGTTTTAGGACTCGGTCATGTCGCACGTAATGAACACCTATGCCAGACTTCCCGTGGCCTTCACGCACGGCCAGGGCGTCTGGCTGTGGGATGCGCAGGGCAAGCGCTACCTGGATGCCCTCGGCGGCATCGCTGTGAACACGCTCGGCCATGCCCACCCCAAGCTGGTGAAAACGCTTGCCACGCAGGCCGGCAGGCTGATTCACACCTCCAATATCTATCAGATCACCGAGCAGGAAAATCTCGGCGACAAGCTCGCCGCCATAAGTGGCATGGACCGGATTTTTTTCTGCAATTCCGGTTGCGAGGCAAACGAGGCCGCGATCAAGATCGCGCGGCTGTACGCCAAGGGAAAAGGCGTCGAGAACCCTGCCATCGTCGTGATGGAAAAAGCATTTCACGGCCGCACTCTGGCCACGCTCTCGGCCACGGGCAGCCGCAAGGTGCAGGCCGGTTTCGAGCCGCTGGTATCGGGTTTCGTGCGCGTGCCCTACGACGACCTGGAAGCGGTGCGCCAGGTGGCGCAGCACAATCGCAATGTGGTCGCTGTCCTGGTCGAACCGATACAGGGCGAGGGCGGCATCAACATCGCGCACCTGGAGTACCTGAGAGGCCTGCGCGAATTGTGCGATCAGTACCAGTGGCTGCTGATGCTCGATGAAATCCAGTGCGGCCTTGGCCGCACCGGCAAATGGTTCTTCTATCAGCACGCGGATTTTCTTCCCGACGTGGTCACTCTGGCCAAGGGCCTCGCCGGCGGCGTGCCCATCGGCGCCTGTCTCGCCAGGGGCGCCGCGGCCGAGGTGCTCAAACCGGGTAATCACGGATCCACTTTCGGAGGCAATCCGTTCGCCTGCGCCGCCGCGCTCACCACCCTCGAAGCCATCGAGCAGGAAAAACTGCTGGACAACGCGGTCAAAGTGGGCGATTTCATCCGCGCCAGCCTTGGCGCCGCCTTGGCTGGCGTCAAAGGCGTGGTTGCGGTCCGGGGCATGGGCCTGATGCTAGGCATCGAGCTCGACCGGTCCTGCACCGACCTGACCCAGCGCGCGCTCGACGCCGGGCTGCTCATCAATGTCACCGCCGACAAGATCGTGCGGCTGCTGCCGCCGCTCATCATGAACCAGGAGGAGGCGCGCCAGCTCGTCGAAATGCTCTCCGCCCTGATTCGCGACTTCCTCAGCCAGCCGACCGCGGCGCACTAAGGCCGAAAGTGCATCATGAAGCTGCGGCATTATCTACAATTCAAGGATTTTTCCCGCGCCGAGTATGGTTACCTGCTCGAGCGCGCGCGTTGGATCAAGGCGCAGTTCAAGCAATATAAGACCTACCACCCCCTGGTCGACCGCACTCTGGCGATGATTTTCGAGAAGCAGTCGACGCGCACGCGCCTTTCATTCGAATCCGGCGTACAACAGCTCGGCGGCTCGGCCATTTTCTTGAGCACCCGCGACACCCAGCTCGGGCGCGGCGAGCCGGTGGAGGACATGGCGCAGGTGGTCTCGCGCATGGTCGATATCGTCATGATACGCACTTTCGAGCAGTCGATCCTCGAGCGCTTTGCCGGGGTTTCGCGCGTCCCCGTGATCAACGGGCTCAGCAACGAATACCACCCCTGTCAGGTGCTGGGCGACATCTTCACCTTCGTCGAGCATCGCGGCCCGATCGGCGGCAAGACGGTGGCATGGATCGGCGACTCCAACAACGTTTGCAACACCTGGATGCAGGCCGCGGCTATTTTTGATTTCAAGCTGCGCGTCTCGACACCTCCCGGCTACGAAGTGGAAGCGGAACGCGCCGGCATCTACGGCAAGGCCCATTACGAGCATTTTGCCGACCCGATGGAAGCGGCGCGCGGCGCCGCGCTGGTCACCACCGATGTCTGGACCAGCATGGGTTTCGAGGCGGAGGACGCGGAGCGCAAGCGCGACTTCAGCGACTGGCAGGTGGATGCCGACATGATGAAACTGGCCGGCGCGGATGCCTTGTTCATGCACTGCCTGCCGGCGCATCGCGGCGAGGAGGTGTCCGCGGAGGTGCTCGACGGGCCGCAGAGCGTGGTCTGGGACGAAGCCGAGAACCGCCTGCATACGCAGAAAGCGCTGATGGAGTTCCTGCTGTTGGAAAAAGTCGCATGAACGGCGCGAAGCAGACATCGGCAGGCGCCGGAGAATACATCGACCTGCGGCTATCGATCTTGCGCGGACGGCGGCCCGTCCGCGCGGATCGTCGATTGCACGCGGATGAAAAGCGCATCCGCGCGCAATCGACGATCTTGTATAAAAATCCACGCCAAACCACATTTGCTTTTATCCATAACCGTGTTTTTGGTACGGATGCGCTTTTTATCCGTACCAAAAGCACGGTTGGCGCGCGTAGCGCGCAGGTTTTCGTCGCACGCGACCATGCGTAGTACGCCGGATCTAGCCTCACCATCCGAATTCATCATTTTTCGAGCAAACAAATGGCAATCAAGAAAAGCGCGGTAAAAAAGGTCGTACTCGCCTACTCCGGCGGGCTGGATACCTCGGTCATCCTCAAGTGGCTGCAGGACCGGTATGGTTGCGAGGTGATCACCTTCACCGCCGATATCGGCCAGGGCGAGGAACTCGAACCGGCGCGGAAAAAAGCGAAACAGTTCGGCGTCAGGAAGATATTCATCGATGACCTGCGCGAGGAATTCGTGCGCGACTTCGTCTTCCCCATGTTTCGCGCCAACGCCATCTACGAGGGAGAATACCTCTTGGGCACGTCGATCGCCCGCCCGCTCATCGCCAAGCGCCAGATCGAGATCGCGCGGATGACCGGCGCCGATGCGGTATCGCATGGCGCCACCGGCAAGGGCAATGACCAGGTGCGTTTCGAGCTCGGCTATTACGCGCTCGAGCCCGGTATCCGCGTCATCGCGCCTTGGCGCGAATGGGATCTGGTGTCGCGCGAAAAGCTGCTCAAGTACGCCGAGAAACACGGCATCCCGGTGGAAGGCAAGAAGAAAGCGGGTTCGCCCTATAGCACCGACGCCAACCTGCTGCACATTTCCTACGAGGGTCGCAATCTGGAAAACCCGGCGAAGGAACCCGAAGCCGACATGTGGCGCTGGACCGTGTCGCCCGAAGCCGCGCCGGACCGCGCCGAGTATGTCGAGCTGGAATACAAGCAGGGCGATATCGTCGCCGTCAACGGCAGGAAACTCTCCCCCGCGACCGTCCTCGAAACCCTCAACAAGCTCGGCGGCAAGCACGGCATCGGACGGCTGGATCTGGTCGAGAACCGCTACGTCGGCATGAAGTCGCGCGGCTGCTACGAAACCCCCGGCGGCACCATCATGCTGCGCGCGCACCGCGCGATCGAGTCGGTGTGCCTCGACCGCGAGGTCGCCCACCTCAAGGACGACCTGATGCCGCGCTACGCCGCGCTGATCTACAACGGCTACTGGTGGAGTCCAGAGCGGCGCATGCTGCAGACGATGATCGATGCGTCACAAAGCAATGTGAACGGCTGGGTTCGGCTGAAGCTGTACAAGGGCAATGTCAGCGTCGTCGGCCGCGACTCCAAGACAGATTCCCTGTTCGACACCGCCATCGCCACCTTCGAGGACGACCGCGGCGCCTACGATCAGATGGACGCAGAGGGCTTCATTCGCCTGAACGCTCTGCGCATGCGCATTGCGGCGAATCTGCGCAAGCGATCGAAAAAAGCGTAGACACGGCTGTTGTGGAATTGCGATGGTGCCTGAACCCAACCCTATGCAGCCATCGCCTTTATCCGCAACCGTAGCCTTCAGACTTGCGCGGACGGCGCCCCGTCCGCGCGGATCGCCGATTGCGCGCGGATGAAAAGCGTAACCGCGCGCAATCGGCGATCTTGTATAAAATCCAACCCCAAGCCGCTTTTGCTTTTATCCACAACCATGTTTTTGCTACGGATGCGCTTTTCATCCGTAGCAAAAACATGGTTGGCGCGCGGAGCGCGCAATGCTCGTTCACAGACATCGGCAGACGCGGGAGGATACATCGAACTGCAGCGATCGCACTTGCGCGGACGGCGCCCCGTTCAGGCTGCGTTCTTGCGATTGAGCTCCAGCCGGGCGTCCACCAACGCGACGACTTCGTCGAGCACCCTGGACTGCATGCCTTTTTGCGCCGCGACGATCCTGACCAGGCGGTCCACCCGCTCGATGTTCGGCGCGCCGCCGAACAGGGCGCGCGCCGCAGAGGACGGGCTGGCGAGCCCTTGTGCCGCGGCGGCATATTTTTCGAACGGCACCATATCCTTTTCGCTCGCGCCCAGCGACACGCACAGTTTGACCACCCAGTTGTAGGTCGCGCGCGTGGCTTCGAGGTCGCTGTGCACGGCTTCCCTGATCGAGCGCATCGCATCTTTCTGGATGCAGCGATAATTACCGGAGCAAAGCATCGCCCATTTCGCCAGCGGCACGAACACCGAGTCGTGCACCTTGAGCTTGACCGGCAGCTCGATCAGGCCGGAACCGGTGTCGAAGCGCACGGCTTCGATGTCCGCCTCGAGCTGGCGCAGCATGGCGGTGTGCGCGTCCGAATCGAAGCGCGCGGACTTGAAGTTGGTCGGCAACCGGACCTGCAGCACGTTCACCTTGTCCTCCGGCGGGCGGAAGGCCTGCGGATCCGGGCTGCACAGCGTCATCAGCCTGGGATCAAAGCTGTCCCACACGCTGGCGTCGGTATAGGCGTCGCGGCAGGCATCGGCATTGAGTCCGGGAATGCGCTTGAGATAGGGCAGCGGCGGCATGTTCATGATCGACATGCACGGCACCTTCGATTTCGCCACCGCGTCGAGCAACTCGCGCACGCCGGGCGACTTGTACTGCGGTTCCTGCATCGCCAGCGCGACCAGGTCGTAGTCCGATGGATTCGCCCCTGCGGTGCCACAGGCGGACAGTTTGCCGGTTGCCTTGCGCGAATCGATTTCGACCAGGCCTTCGCGGCCCTTCACCGGCAGCCGCACGATCGCGCCTTCCTTGTTGATCAATTCCGCCTCGGCGGGCAGGCACACCAGCTTCACCGCATGCCCCGCGAGCGCGAGCTTGGTGCCCAGTAGCGAGCCGTAGGATGCGCCCAGGATCAGAATCTTGTGGATCATTTTCATGCAAGCCTCCTTGTGAGTGGCGCTGTGTCGTGGAATTCCTTGTTCCGGATTATGCAATTCGACATTGCGTGCTGAAATGGCTATGGTACCCACATCGCTGCCACCGGGCAACCAAGGCGAACGCCGCGCGAGCCGGCGCACACCGTGCAGCACGCGCATTGCCGCGATAAGGGGCTGGTATAATTCTCGGATCACAGTTGCCGGCGCGCGTCGTCCGGCGCACGCAACCATTCCACCCGGCGCAAGAAAGGCAAACCATGCCCTCGTTCGACATCACTTCGGAAGTCAACAAGGTCGAACTCAAGAATGCGATCGAGCAGAGCAACAAGGAGATCGCCAACCGCTTCGACTTCAAGGGCTCGGATGCGCGCATCGAACAAGCCGAGTTCACCTTGACCGTTTACGCCGACGACGACTTCAAGCTCAAGCAGGTGATGGACGTGTTCACTGGAAAATGCGCCAAGCGCGGAGTGGACGTGCGCGCGCTCGAACCGAAAGACACCGAGAAGATCAGCGGCGACAAGATCAAGCAGACGGTCGAGGTCAAGAACGGCGTCGAGTCGGAGCAGGCGAAGAAGATCGTCAAACTGATCAAGGAAAACAAACTGAAGGTGCAGGCGAGCATTCAGGGCACCGCCGTGCGCGTGTCAGGCGCCAAGAAGGACGATCTGCAGGCGGCGATCCAGCTGGTGAAGAAATCCGTCACCGAGATCCCGCTGCAGTTCCAGAATTTTCGCGATTGAGCCGGCGCTACCGCCGGCTGGCGCGACGACACGATCCAGCTTTCGGGTTGGCGCGCAACAAAGGCACGAGCCCTTGAGCGGTCCGCGCGAGGGCCGGGTGGGGCGGAGGGGCCCAAACCCTCCTATGGACGTGGACGGTCGTTTAATCCACTGATCCAGCGCTCGTAAAGCCGCGCGGCCACGGCGTTCAAGACCGCCACCCGCGGCTGCAGGTCGCTTTCGATTTCGCTCACCTGTTGCACCGTCGGGCAAGTCGAGCGTTCAATCTCCCCTGCGCCAGACTCGCACCAGGCGCGAATCATCTCCGCTGTCATTTCCACATGACATTGCAGCCCCAGGTGCCGGTCCAGAACAAACGCCTGATTGTCGCAGTGGGGACTGGAGGCGATGCATGCGGCTCCGGGCGGAATGGTGAAGGTCTCGCCATGCCAGTGAAACGCAAGAAAGCTCCGGGTATCGCCGAACCAGGCACGCGCCTGCTCGCTGCCGGCGACATCCACCCTGCCCCAGCCGATTTCCTTGTCTGGGTTGGCGCCGACGACACCGCCCAGCGCCCTGGACATCAGCTGCGCACCGAGACAGTGCCCCAGCACCGGCACTTGCTGCTCCACCGCGGCGCGGATCAGCTGCAGCACGCCGGGGATCCACGGCAACTCGTCGTTGACGCTCATCGGGCCACCCATGAAGGCAAGTCCGGAGAACTCTCCCGCAGAAGCAGGCAGCGCTTGGCCGGCGTCGATCCGCACCAGTTTCCAGTCGATCGAACGCGCTTCCAAGTATGTGGCAAAATAGCCGGGACCCTCGGTAGGGCTGTGGCGGAATATGGCGACCGGTTTCACAATGAAGTCCTGGATGATTCGTAGCAGGAATTCTAGCCTGAGTTTGGTGGCGCTGGCGAGTTTAAGCCTACCCGCGCTCGCCACCGACGTCACCTTGGTCGGACTGATCGGCGCCAAAGCCATTGTCGTCATCGACGCGGGAGCACCGCGCACGCTGACACCGGGACAAAAGACCGCCGAAGGCGTGGTATTGCTCGGCACCGAGAAAGATGCAGCCAACTTCGAAATCGGCGGCAAGAAAAAGACGCTGCGCATGGGGCAAGCCTACTCCGCCGCAACGCGCGGCGGCCGGCAGAACGTCACGCTAAGCGCCGATGCGCGCGGCCATTTCGTCACCACCGGAGCGATCAACGGCGGCAGCGTGCGCTTCCTCGTCGATACCGGTGCGACGCTGGTCGTACTGCCGGCCGGCGAAGCCAAGCGCCTGGGGATCAATTACCTGCAGGGCGCGCGTGGCCAGATGCACACCGCCAACGGCATGACGGTGAGCTACCACGTCAAGCTCGACATGGTGAAAGTCGGCGACATCGAGGTCAACAACGTCGATGCGGTGGTGATCCAGAACGACGCCATGGGCGTCACCCTGCTGGGCATGAGCTTTCTCAACCGCATGGAGATGCAGCGCGACGGCCATAGCATGACGCTGACCAAACGTTTCTGAAGCAGCGGCAGGGGCGATGGGCGCGGGAACGGCATCCCCGCCGCGCGCCAGGCATTATTGCTTCGTCTTGTCTTTCTCTATCAGCGCATAGGCCGAATGGTTGTGGATGGACTCGAAATTTTCCGACTCCACCACATACCAATCGATGCGCTTGTCCCGGTTGAGCACGGCGGCGACATCGCGCACCATGTCCTCGACGAACTTGGGATTGTCGTAGGCGCGCTCGGTGACCAACTTCTCGTCCGGACGCTTGAGCAAGCCGTAGAGCTCGCACGAAGCCTGCTTTTCAACCACGTCGACGATATCCTCGATCCAGACGAAGTCGCTGGTGCGCGCCGTGACCGTCACATGGGAACGCTGGTTATGCGCGCCGTAGGCGGAGATCTTCTTCGAGCAGGGGCACAGGCTGGTCACCGGAACCAGGACCTTCATGGTAAAGCGCTGCTTGCCCTGATCGGCGTCACCGATGAAAGTCACCTCGTAGTCCATCAGGCTCTCGACCTTCGATACCGGCGCCGCCTTGTTGACAAAGTAGGGGAACTGCATCTCGATGTGGCCAGACTGCGCCTCGAGTTTGTCCATCATCTCGCCGAGCATGCGCTTGAAGGTATCGACCGAGATCTCGCGTTCGTGCGCGTTGAGTATCTCGACGAAGCGCGACATGTGCGTGCCCTTGAAGTGATGCGGGAGGCGCACGTACATGTTGAAGCTGGCGATGGTGTGCTGCACGCCGCCGGAGCGCTCGCTCACCTTGACCGGATGGCGGATGGACTTGATGCCGACCTGGTCGATGGCGAGCCGGCGCGTGTCCTGGGAACTCTGAACGTCGGCAATGGCTAGCGGATCGCGCGTATTCATGAATGCACCCTTCGTGGGACGGTCACGGCGCAGGCGCCGCGACGAAAGTCACATTTTAACATGATACCGGCGCGCAGCCGGAGCTCAGCCGCCCAGGCGCGCTCGTATCGCGGCGAGCAGCCCGGGCTTGTCCAGCCCGACCGCGGCGAGCAGCAGGCCGGTATCGCCATGATCGATGAACTTGTCCGGCAGTCCCAGGTGCAGCAGCGGCCGCGTCAGGCCCGCGGCGGCAAGGCATTCCGCCACCGCGCTGCCGGCGCCGCCCATTAACGCGCCTTCTTCCACCGTCACCAGCAATTCATGCTCCCCCGCCAACTGTCTGACCATGTCTTCGTCCAGAGGTTTCACAAAGCGCATGTTCGCGACCGTGGCTCCGAGCTCTTCCGCGGCCGCGAGCGCGGGCGTGAGCATGCTGCCGAACGCGAGGATGGCGACTCTGGCTCCGTGCCGGCGCAGTTCGCCCTTCCCTGTCGGCAGCGCCTGCATCTCCTTGCTGATCTCGACGCCGGGACCGGCGCCGCGCGGATAGCGCACCGCCGCGGGCGTGTTCATTTTGAACGCGGTGTAGAGCATCTGCCGGCACTCATTCTCATCGGACGGCGTCATCACCGTCAGGTTGGGGATGCAGCGCAGGTAGGCGAGATCGAAAGCGCCGTTGTGCGTGGCGCCGTCGGCGCCGACCAGCCCGGCGCGGTCGAGCGCGAACACCACCGGCAGATTCTGGATGGCGACGTCGTGGATCAACTGATCGTAGGCGCGCTGTAGGAAGGTGGAATAGATCGCCACCACCGGTTTCACGCCCTCGCACGCGAGCCCGGCGGCGAAGGTCACTGCATGCTGTTCGGCGATGCCGACATCGAAATAGCGCCCCGGGAATTCTCTGGCAAAACGCACCATGCCCGAGCCTTCGCACATCGCCGGGGTGACGCCGACCAGGCGCTGATCGAGCGCGGCCATGTCGCACAGCCAGTCGCCGAATATCTGGGTATAGGCCGGTTTTCCTCCCGGCTTGCCGCCGACGATGCCGGCATCCGGCTGGAACTTGGACACGCTGTGGTAGAGCACCGGTTCGACCTCGGCCAGCTTGTAGCCCTGGCCTTTTCTGGTCACGACGTGCAGGAACTGCGGCCCTTTCAGCTCGCGGATGTTCTTCAGCGTCGGGATGAGCGAGTCGAGGTCGTGGCCGTCGATCGGACCGATGTAGTTGAAGCCGAACTCCTCGAACATGGTGGAAGGCAAAGCCATGCCCTTGGCATGTTCCTCGACGCGCCGGGCCAGCTCCCACAGTTGCGGCACTTTCCCCAACACCCGTTCGCCCGCCTTGCGCGCCGCGCCATACAGCCCGCCCGAGAGCAGGCGCGCCAGGTACTTGTTGAGCGCCCCCACCGGCCGCGAGATCGACATGTCGTTGTCGTTCAGAATCACCAGCAGATCGGTGTCCATGACTCCGGCGTTGTTCATGGCTTCGAATGCCATGCCGGCCGACATCGCGCCGTCGCCGATGATCGCGACGGCGTGGCGGTCTTCGCCGCGCAGCTTGGCCGCCTGCGCCATGCCCAGCGCCGCCGAGATGGAGGTGCTGGAGTGCGCCGTGCCGAACGTGTCGTACTCGCTTTCGCTGCGCCGCGGAAAGCCGGAAATGCCGCCGTGCATGCGCAGCCTAGCCATGCCTTCGCGCCTGCCGGTGAGTATCTTGTGCGCGTAGGTCTGATGGCCCACGTCCCACACCAGGCGGTCGTGCGGCGTATCGAACACGTAATGCAGCGCGATGGTGAGTTCCACCGTCCCGAGATTGGAGGACAGATGCCCGCCGGTCTGGCTCACCGATTCGATGATGTAGGCGCGCAATTCCTCGGCCAGCGGCCCGAGCGCCCGCAACTCCAGCGCTCGCAACTCGGCCGGACTGGTGATGGTCTTCAGCAGCTCGTACATCCCTGGATCAAATCCCTTCAGTTCAAGTGCCCGCATGCCGGGCATCCCGGGCGCCTATTCGCCATTCACATCTTGCTTGCAAGCAGCGCTTTCGCATTAGAATTTCCGCACCACGATGTAGTCCGCCAGGTCGCGCAGGCGCGCTGCCCTTGCGCCGAACGATGCGAGTGCAAGGTGCGCCTCGGCGCGCAAGTCCTCGGCCAGCGCGCGCGCACTTGCCAGCCCCAGTATGCTGACATAAGTCGGCTTCTCCTGGGCGGCGTCTTTGCCGGCTGTCTTTCCCAGAGTGGCGGTGCTGGCTGCGCAATCGAGCACGTCGTCCACCACCTGAAACGCGAGGCCCACGGTCTTGGCATAGCGCTCCAGTCGGTCGAACCCGTTAGCGTCCAGTCCGTGACCGCAGCGCGCACCCAACACGGCCGCGGCGCGGATCAGCGCCCCGGTCTTGTGAATATGCATGAACTCGAGTTCGGGCAGGCTTAGCGTCTTGCCGACGCTGGCCAGGTCGATGGCCTGGCCGCCGGCCATGCCGCGCGAACCGCCCGCCAGCGCCAGGATTCTAAGCATTTCGATCTGCGCGCCCGGGCTGTCCGCGACGACATGTTCGGCCAGAATCTGAAACGCGAGCGGCTGCAGCGCATCTCCCGCAAGCAGGGCGGTGGCCTCGTCGAATTCGACGTGACAGGTGGGTTTGCCGCGACGCAGAACGTCATTGTCCATACAGGGAAGGTCATCATGCACCAGTGAATAGGCATGGATCATTTCGACTGCGGCAGCTACGATTTCGACCCGCGCCGGATCAGCCTCGGCCAACTCGCCCGCGGCGAAGGCAAGCAGAGGCCGCACGCGCTTTCCCCCGCCGAGCACCGCATAGCGCATCGCATGGTGCAGGCGCTCCGGCACGATCTCCGACGCCGGCAGCAAACGCTGCAATGCGGACTCCATGCGCCCCTGGATCGTCCCCATCCAAGCGGCAAAATCACTCGTCTTGTTCGGCACCAGGAAAGGCTTGCAGAGTATTGGCTTCGAGTACCTGCACTTGCTGCTGGGCCTGCGCGAGCTTGGCCTGACAGTATTGCGCAAGTTCCAGGCCGCGCTTGTGCGCGGCGAGTGACTGCTCCAGGGAGAGTTGCCCCGATTCCATTCCGGCGACGAGTTTTTCCAACTCGGCCAGCGCGGCTTCGAAGCTGAGGGGCTCGCCGCCGGCGGAAGCTGACTTGGGCGATTTGGGCATAAATGGAATAAAACCTTATAAAACGAGAAAATAGCTGAACTCTGCCCTGCCAGTCAAATCAAAAACGCGGTAAAATTCTGAAATATTGGCCTTTTGCCGACTGACTTCTTGTGTTCCACACGAGTCAAGCGAGGTTTAATAATGTCCGATATTGCCAGCGCGTCCAAACTCAAACAAAGCAGCCCGCAGCTTCCCGTCTCCTGGTATTTCGACCAGAAGATGCTGGAGCTCGAGCAAAAGCTGCTTTTCGAGGGAGGTCCGGGCTATATCGGGCACGAGTTGATGGTGCCCAACGCAGGTGACTATCACACCCTGGCGTGGATGGACCATGCCAAGGTGCTGGTCAGGAACGGGCAGGGGGTCGAGCTCATCTCCAATGTCTGCCGCCACCGCCAAGCCATAATCCTGGAAGGCCGCGGCAACGCCCGCAACATCGTCTGTCCGCTGCATCGCTGGACTTATGACACGCGCGGCCGGTTGCTGGGCGCCCCCCACTTTCCCGACAACCCATGCCTCGATTTGCACAAGACCCCGCTGCAACACTGGAACGGACTGCTGTTCGCCGGCAAGCGCGACATCGCCGCGGACCTCGGCGGGCTGAAGGAGCGGGCCGATCTCGATTTTTCCGGCTACATGCTCGACCGGGTGCATGTGCACGAGTGCAATTACAATTGGAAATCCTTCATCGAGGTGTACCTTGAGGACTACCATGTCGTGCCGTTCCATCCCGGGCTGGGCAATTTTGTCACCTGCGACGATCTCGAGTGGCAGTTCGGCGAGCGCCACTCGGTGCAGACCGTAGGCCTCAAGAACGGCCTGGCAAAGGCCGGCACCGAGACCTACGCGCGCTGGCACAAGGCGGTGCTCGATTACTACCAGGGCGAGGTTCCGCGGCACGGTGCGATCTGGCTCACGCTCTACCCGAATATCATGATCGAGTGGTATCCGCACGTACTGGTGGTGAGCACCCTGCATCCGCGCGGACCGCAATCGACCACCAACGTGGTCGAGTTCTACTATCCTGAAGATGTCGCGCTGTTCGAGCGTGAGTTCGTCGAGGCCGAGCAGGCCGCCTATTGGGAAACCGCGATCGAAGACGACGAGATCGCGCTGCGCATGGACCGCGGCCGCAGGGCGCTGATGCAACAGGGCATCAGCCAGGCGGGCCCGTATCAATCACCCATGGAAGACGGCATGCTGCACTTCCACGAATACCTGCGGCGCGAGCTGGGAAATCCCGTTTGATGTCCCTGCACGGGCCGTCCCGCGGACGGTGTTGCCGCATAGGCAAGACCAAGTTGAATATTCGTTCCGAAAGCGGAGACACGCCATGATCGCCATCGACCAAAGCGGCACGCTGGTCACCGTCACCGTGCTCGGCGAGTTCGTGCTCGCCGACTACAAGGAATTCGAGGACATGGTGCGCTCCACCCTGGTTCCCGGCGGCAAGGTCAACCTGCTGATCGACCTGCGCCAGATGGCCGATTTTACTCTGGACGTGGCCTGGGAGGACGTCAAATACACCCGCAACCATCCCAACGATTTCGACAAAATTGCCGTCGTCACCCAGAGCCAATGGGTGATCTGGAGCGCCTGGCTGTCGCAGATGTTTATCAACGCCGATTTGCAGGTGTTTGACGACGACGAGGAAGCGCGCGGCTGGCTGGAACAGGACGACGCGGAGGCATGACGTCGATGGCACACACCACGCTGGTCAGCACGGCGGAGCTTGCCGCACACCTAGACGACCCGTCTTGGGTGGTGATCGACTGCCGCCACGACCTCGCCAAACCGGACTCAGGCGCGCAGGACTACGCGAATTCGCACATCCCCGGCGCGCGTTTCCTGCATCTGGACCGTGACCTGTCCGCGCCAACCACAGGAAAGAACGGGCGCCATCCCTTGCCCGACCCGCAATCGTTCATGCGCACGCTGGGCGCAGCGGGTGTGGGCTCGGGCATGCAAGTCGTCGCCTACGACGCCAAAGTGGGCGTGTATGCCGCGCGGCTGTGGTGGATGCTGCGCTGGCTCGGCCATGAGAGCGTCGCCGTCCTCGATGGCGGCTATGCCAAATGGACACAGGAACGGCGTACGTTGAGCAGTGCCGTGCCGCAACCCGCACCCGTGCGCTTCGCCGGGCAGCCGCGCGCCATGTCAGTCGATGCGGTTGAGGTGATGAGGTCGCTTGGACAGCCCGGCCGCATGCTCATCGACGCGCGCTCCCCCGGTCGTTACCGCGGCGAGAACGAAACCCTGGACCCCGTGGGCGGCCGCATCCGCGGCTCGCTCAATCACTTTTTCAGGGACAACCTGGACGCAAGCGGTTGCTTCAAGCCGGCGCCGGATTTGCGTAAAGCGTTCGCCGCCCTCCTCGGCGCGGCACCGCCGGAAGCGGTCATGCATTCCTGCGGCTCCGGTGTGACCGCCTGCCACAATCTGCTCGCCATGGAAATTGCCGGCCTCTCCGGTTCCAGGCTTTATCCGGGCTCCTGGAGCGAGTGGTCCAGCGACCCGAGCCGCCCGACAGAAAAAGGCTGAAACGATTGCGCCGAAGTGGGACGAAGCACTCCTTGGCGTCCGTCCCCCTGGCCGCCCGCGTTCCATGCTCGCCGATCTGATCCTTCTGGCCCATCTGGCGCTCGCAGCCTTTATCGTCCTCGGCCTGCCCTTGGTGTGGCTGGGAGCCTGGCTGAACTGGAGCTGGACGCGCAATCGCGCCTTGCGCCACGCGCATGCCGCAGCCATTCTGGTGGTTGCGGCCGAAGCCCTGGCCGGCAGCGTTTGCCCGCTGACCCGCTGGGAGGACGCGCTGCGCGCCAGCGCAGACGGAAGGAGCTTCATCGGCCGCTGGATGGCGCGGCTCCTCTACTACGACTTTCCGGAATGGACTTTCACGGTGGCCTACGTCCTGTACGCGGCGGCGACGCTGGTGACGCTGTACCTGGTCGCCCCGCGGCGGCCTTCCCGCCCCAGGCAATAACACGCTATTATTTTGGCTATATGAATTCAATCCATCCGGAACAGCAATATCTCGATCTGATGCGCCATGTGATCGAGCATGGCGCAAGCAAGAACGACCGCACCGGCACCGGCACCCTGTCGGTGTTCGGCTGGCAAATGCGCTACCCGCTGACACCTTTTCCCCTGCTCACCACCAAGAAGTTGCACCTGAAATCCATCATCCACGAACTGCTGTGGTTCCTGCAGGGCGACACCAACGTGCGTTACCTGCAGGAACGTGGCGTCACTATCTGGGACGAATGGGCGGATGACCAGGGAGATCTGGGGCCGGTCTACGGCTACCAATGGCGCAAATGGAAAACGCCGGATGGCCGCTCGATCGACCAGATTGCCCAACTCATCGAAGGCATCAGGAAGAATCCCGACTCGCGCCGCCATATCGTCAGCGCCTGGAACCCGGCCGATATCGACCGCATGAAACTGCCGCCGTGCCATGCGCTGTTCCAGTTCCATGTCGCCGACGGCAGACTTTCCTGCCAGCTGTACCAGAGGAGCGCGGATATCTTTCTCGGCGTGCCATTCAATATTGCGTCCTACGCCCTGCTCGCATTGATGGTGGCGCAGGTGTGCGAGCTGCAACCGGGCGAGTTCGTGCACACCTTGGGCGACGCCCATCTCTACCTCAACCATCTCGATCAGGCGCGCGAACAGCTCGCGCGCGCGCCGCGCCCTTTCCCGCTGATGCAGATCAACCCCGCGGCGATGGACATCTTCGGCTTCAACTTTGAAGATTTCACCCTGCAGGGCTACGACCCCCATCCGGCCATCAAGGCGCCGATCGCCGTCTGATGCCGCACCATGCCGCGCCGCTGAAATAGTGTCCGCAAGCAATTCTTCCGCAACCACCCCGCTGCGCATCGTTGGCGTGCGCACGCTGTTGTTCCGCGCACCCCTGGTTGAACCCGTGCGCACCTCCTTCGGCATGATGCATGACCGCCCGGCGCTGTTGGTGCGCGTCGAAGACGAGGACGGGGTCTTCGGCTGGGGCGAGGTCTGGTGCAATTTTCCCACGGTCGGTGCGGAACACCGCGCACACCTGCTGGACAGCGTCGTCACCCCCATCCTGTGCGAGCACGCGTGGGCGGACCCAGCTGCAGCCTACCGCGAACTCAACCGGCGCCTGCGCGTCCTCACGCTCCAGTCCGGCGAGCCCGGCCCGATGGCGCAGGTCATTGCCGGGGCCGACATTGCGCTGTGGGATCTCGCCGCGCGCCGCGCCTCGCAACCGCTTTGGAAGATGCTGGGAGGCACGGCTGCAGTCGAGGTGTATGCGAGCGGCCTGAATCCGTCCGACCCGGAACGCCTCGCCGCCACGAAATTGCAGGAAGGCTATCGCGCTTTCAAACTCAAAGTCGGTTTCGGCAGGGAGCTCGACTGCGCCAACTTGCGTGGGCTGCGCGCACTGGTCGGGCCGCTGCCGCTGATGATCGATGCCAACCAGGCCTGGGATCCGGATACGGCGCGCGCGATGAGCGCCGCGCTGGCCGAATTCACGCCGCTGTGGCTGGAAGAGCCGATTGCGGCGGACCAACCGTTGTCCGTGTGGCAACAACTGGCGCGTGACTCGAAAATTCCGCTCGCCGCGGGCGAAAACCTTCGCGGCACCGAGGCCTTCGACGCCGCGCTCGGCGCCGCCGCATTCGGCGTGATCCAGCCCGACCCCGGCAAGTGGGGCGGCTTTAGCGGCTGCCTCCCGGTCGGAAGAAAGGCGCTGGCGCGTGGTGTGATGTTCTGCCCGCACTGGCTGGGCGGCGGCATCGGGCTCGCCGCGGCGCTGCACCTCAAGGCTGCGGTCGGCGGCGCGGGCTATGCCGAAGTGGACGCCAATCCCAATCCATTGCGCGAACTCGGCGTGATCCCCGCATTCAGAGTCCATGAGGGGAGAATCACGCTCAGCGACATTCCCGGCCTGGGCGTAGTACCCAACCTGGCCGCAATCGAACCATATAGGGTTCAATAGGACTGCAAGCGGATTGCCGGCGGCAGCCGGAATCGGCCAAGGAGCGCGGCGTGAATCGTGCGGAAGAGAAGTCCCAAGCGGCGCCGGACGCCGCCGCGCCACAAGCGCCGCGCATCTGTCTGATCGTCGCGCTGGCGGCGAACCGTGTAATCGGAAGGAACAACGCCCTGCCCTGGCACCTGCCCGCGGACCTGAAGCGTTTCAAGGCGCTGACCACGGGCCACCCGGTGGTGATGGGCCGCAAGACCCGTGAATCGATAGGCAGGCCGCTGCCGGGGCGCCGCAACCTGGTAATCACCCGCAACCGCGGCTACCGCGCCCCGGGCTGTGAGGTCGTTCATTCCCTCGACGAGGCGATCGCCGCTTGCCGCGGTGCCGTGGACATTTTCATCATCGGCGGCGCCGAGTTGTACCGCGAGTCGCTTCCGCGCGCGCACTGCCTGGAACTCACCGAAATCCGGGCCGAGTTCGAGGGCGATGCCACGTTCCCCCAGTTTTCCCTGGAGATCTGGCGCGAAACCGCGCGCGAAATTCATGACAACGAAGCCGGGATTCCATTCCGCTATGATTTCGCCCGCTATGAACGCGCAGGCTGAAGCAGGATTCCCCGTTTGGAGACATTGCGTCTCATGCGGTGAATGCAAACAAGTCCCAGGTACTGCGCGTACAATACCCCGCGGCCGCAATTCGCGGCGGGCCGAATCGGGATAGCCGATCGATTGCGCGGAGGCGAGCTGATGGACAAACGAAAATCATGGCGGGAGCAAGAGCAGCTACTGGTCGAACGCTGGAACGCGGCGACGGAGCGTTTCCGCGAGGCGCAGGCCGAAGTGACGCGCCAGCGCCAGCACCAGGGCGACGGCGCGCCGACCGAAGAATGCGTGCGCACCGAGGAAGCGGCCAGGGTCGAACTCGACGCCATGCGCAAGCAGGTGGCACGCATGAAGGTCGAATTCAGCACCGGCAAGAGGTATTAGTCCGGCTGCAGCTCGCTCGCCGCGGAGCGCGACCGGACCTGCGCCCGACGCGGTATGCGCCGAATTGTCTTGACCCTGGTACGGCGCTCCTGTATAAGGACCGTGCAGGAATGTAAGGTAGTGGAATTGCTGGTCCGTCGTAGCCGCCTTGGCGGTACTCCTCAGGTCTTCGTTTTCCTCCTTGAAGTTCTCGCATTTCAGGCGCAAGCCTTTCATAATTTTTTTCTAGGAATAATAGACATGAGTACAGGTACCGTTAAATGGTTCAACGACGCCAAGGGTTTCGGCTTCATCACTCCCGACGGCGGCGGCAAGGATCTGTTCGCGCACTTCTCGGCCATCCAGGGCAACGGCTTCAAAAGCCTGCAGGAAAACCAGAAAGTGACGTTCGACATCACGGCCGGCCAGAAAGGCGACCAGGCTGTCAACATCAAACCGGCCGAGTAATAAGCCAGGCTGAACGAAAAAACCCGGGAAACCGGGTTTTTTTTCGCCTTGCGTAAGGGCGACCCCGAGACGTTCTTGATTTTATCCATAACCCTGTTTTCCGTACGGATGCGCCTTTCATCCGTACGGAAAACAGGGTTGGCGCGCCGAGCGCGCAACCGCCGCACGCCGTCATTGACCGATGCCGCCGGATAGATCGAGCTATGGCGCTCGAACTTGCGCGGACGGCGTCCCGTCCGCGCGGATCGGCGATTGCGCACGGATGAAAGGCGCATCCGTGCGCAATCGCCGATCTCGTAAGAAAACCCACTCCAAGCCGTTGCTGCTTTCTTCCGTAACCTTGTCGCGGATCACGGCTGGCGCACGCAATCCACGTGATAGCGTCCGTCCTCGTCCTTCACCAGCCCGTGAATATCGGTTTCGAACCCCGGGAAGCGGGTATTGAAGTCGCGCGCGAACTGCAGATAGCGCACGATGGTGGCGTTGAAGCGCTCGCCCGGAATCAACAGCGGTATGCCCGGCGGGTAAGGAGTGACCAGAACGCTGGTGACGCGCCCTTCCAGATGGTCGATTTCGACGCGGTCGATCTCGTGGTGCGCCATCGCCGCGAAAGCGTCCGAGGGCTTCATTGCCGGCTGCATGTCGGATAGATACATCTCGGTGGTCACGCGCGCCACGTCGTTCGCCTTGTACATGCCGTGAATCTGCTCGCACAGGTCGCGCAGGCCCATTTTCTCGTAGCGCAGGTGCTTCTGGCAGAACTCCGGCAGCACGCGCCAGATCGGCTGATTCTTGTCGTAATCGTCCTTGAACTGCTGCAACGCCGTCACCAGCGTGTTCCATCGCCCCTTGGTGATGCCGATGGTGAACATGATGAAAAAGGAGTACAGACCCGTTTTCTCGACGATGACGCCGTGTTCGGCGAGATACTTGGTGACGATGGCCGCCGGAATGCCGGTCTTGGCGAATTTTCCGGACACGTCCAGGCCCGGCGTGATGACCGTGGCCTTGATCGGATCGAGCATGTTGAAGCCGGGCGCCAGATTGCCGAAACCGTGCCATTTTTCGTTGGCCTTGAGCACCCAGTCCTCGCGCGAGCCGATGCCCTCGGCGGCAATTTTCTCCGGCCCCCACACCTTGAACCACCAGTCTTTGCCCCACTCGGCGTCGACCTTGCGCATGGCGCGGCGAAAGTCGATTGCCTCCAGAATCGATTCCTCCACCAGCGCGGTGCCGCCGGGCGGCTCCATCATGGCCGCGGCCACGTCGCAGGAAGCGATGATCGCGTACTGCGGCGAGGTCGAGGTGTGCATCAGATACGCCTCGTTGAAGGCGTGCCGGTCGAGCTTCTGCGTTTCCGATTCTTGCACCAGGATCTGCGAAGCCTGTGAAATACCCGCCAGCAGCTTGTGCGTGGAGTGGGTGGCGAAAATGATCGAATCCTTGGTGCGCGGCCGGTCGCGGCCGATGGCGTGCATGTTCTTGTAGAACTCGTGGAAGGTCGCGTGCGGCAGCCAGGCCTCGTCGAAGTGCAGCGTGTCGATGGAGGAATTCAGCGTCTGCTTCAGCATCTCGACGTTGTAGACCACGCCGTCATAGGTGCTCTGGGTGATGGTGAGGATGCGGGGCTTCTTGCGCTTCGCCGCGCGCGCGAAAGGATTGGCCTCGATTTTCTTCTGGATGTTCTCCGGGCTGAACTCCTCCAGCGGGATCGGTCCGATGATGCCCAGGTGGTTGCGCGTCGGCGTGAGGAACACCGGGATCGCGCCGGTCATGGTGATCGCGTGCAGGATCGACACGTGACAGTTGCGATCGACGACGACGATGTCGTCCGGCGCGACGTTGGCATGCCATACCATTTTGTTCGAGGTCGAGGTGCCGTTGGTGACGAAAAAACAATGGTCGGCGCCGAAGATGCGCGCAGCATTGCGCTCGGAAGCCGCCACCGGCCCGGTGTGGTCGAGCAGCTGCCCGAGTTCGTCCACCGCGTTGCAGACGTCGGCGCGCAGCATATTCTCGCCGAAGAACTGGTGGAACATCTGCCCCACCGGGCTCTTCAGGAACGCCACCCCGCCCGAATGCCCCGGGCAATGCCAGGAGTACGAGCCGTCCTGCGCGTAATTCACCAAGGCGCGGAAGAACGGCGGCGACAACCCGTCGAGATAGGCGCGCGCCTCGCGGATGATGTGGCGCGCGACGAATTCGGGCGTGTCCTCGAACATGTGGATGAAACCATGCAGTTCGCGCAGGATGTCGTTCGGCACGTGGCGCGAGGTGCGCGTCTCGCCATAGAGGTAGATCGGGATATCGGCGTTGCGAAAGCGTATTTCCTCGATGAAAGTACGCAGGTTCAGCACCGCCGGATCGAGCTCCGGCCCCGGGGTGAACTCCTCGTCGTCGATCGAAAGGATGAAGGCCGAGGCGCGGCTTTGCTGCTGTGCGAACTGCGACAGGTCGCCGTAGCTCGTCACCCCGAGCACCTCCATGCCTTCTTCTTCCATCGCCTTCGCCAACGCGCGGATGCCCAGACCGCTGGTGTTCTCGGAGCGGAAATCTTCATCGATGATGACGATGGGAAAGCGGAATTTCATGCACTTCTCCGGAATTCGGAATCAGGTGTGGCCTGCGCTACACGCATCGAACTCAAACTGGTTTCAGGCGGGAAACTGCAAAGGGGCGGACACCGGAGGGCGCTAGGAGGCAGGCGCGAGCACGACGAACCGGCGGTCCGCGAGCGGGCAATCTGTAATCCGGATCAGTGTGTTCACTTTGGGGGCAAGCGTCCTGGGCAATTTCGGCGGGATTATACGCCGGTCTTCCCGGAGTCAAGCGGAATATTCCGCGCCCGATCTGCGGCAGCGGCGGCGTCCGGCGGCGCGCGCGTCAGATCATCAGATATTTCTGTTTCACTTCTTCGTTGGCTGCGAGTTCCTGCATCGTTCCGTGAAAGCGGATGCGCCCTTTCTCTATCACGTACGCGCGATCGGAAATCTCGCTCGCAAAATGCATGTTCTGTTCGGCAAACAGGATCGTCAGCCCCATGGTCTTGAGCGCCTTGATCTGGCGCGTCAATTCCTGCACCACCACCGGCGCGACGCCCTCCACCGGCTCATCCAGCAACAGCAGCGACGGGTTACCCATCAGCGTGCGGCCGATGGTAAGCATCTGCTGCTCGCCGCCGGAAAGATAGCCGCCGAGGCGCGCATCAAGCGGCGCCAGCACCGGAAACATGTCGTAGATGCGCTCCACCGTCCATTGCGCCGGCGCGCCGGCAGCACCCTGTTTGATCGCGATGTCGAGGTTCTCGCGCACCGTCAGGTCGGGAAATATGAGACGCTCATCGGGCGTGTAGCCGATGCCCAGGCGCGCGATTTCGTACGGCGCCAGCCCCACCAGCTCGACGCCGTTGAAACGGATGCTGCCCGCGCTCGCCGGCGCGAGCGACATGATGCTTTTCAGCGTCGTCGTCTTTCCCGCCCCGTTGCGTCCGAGCAGGCACACCGATTCGCCCTGGTTCACCTCGAGCGACACGTCGAACAGGATGTGGCTCGTTTCGTAATGCGTGTGAACGCTGCGCAGCTCGAGACGGCTCGTCATACGTGATGCTCGCCAAGATAGACTTTCTGCGCGATTTCGTTTCCGCGCACTTCCTCGGGCGTGCCCTGCACCACGATTTCACCGCGATGCAGCAGCGTGAGCTTGCGCGCGTGGTTGAACACGATGCCCATGTCGTGTTCGGTGAACAACACGGTCAGCTTGAGTTCCCGATTCAGCCGGTCGACCAGTTCCATCGTGCTGCGCGCTTCCTCGATCGACATGCCGGCGGTCGGCTCGTCCAGAAACAGCAGGCGCGGCTTGCCGGCGAGCGCGATCGCGAGTTCGAGACGCTTCTTGTCACCCTGCGCCAGTTCCCCGGCGACAAGGTCGCGTTTTCCCTCAAGTCCGCACAGCGAAAGAACGCGGTCGGTCTCCTCCACGCCGATGCGGCCGGCGACGCCGAAGATGCTCAGCGAGCGCCGCATCTGGGCATGCACTGCCGAGCGCACGTTTTCGGCGACGGTCATCTTGGCGAAAATGCTGCTGATCTGGAACGCGCGCGAAATCCCCAAGCGCGCAATATTGTGCGGCGGCCGGTTGGTGATGTCCTGGCCCTCGAACACCACCTTGCCGGCGTCGCAACGATGATAACCCGTGAGCAGGTTCATGAAGGTGCTCTTGCCGGCGCCGTTCGGACCGATGATCGCCGACTGCTCGCCTTCCTCCATCGAGAAGTTCACATCCCGCGTCACGTGGATGCCGCCAAAATGCTTGTGCAGACCGGTGACTTCGAGTATCGCGGCCATGGCTATCGCTTCTCCGTGCCGGTGCGCGCGTCGTCGCCGGCGTCGCCAGCCCTGCCGGCACGCGCCCTGATGCGCTTTTCGATCAGGCCGAGCACCCCGCCCGGCACGAACAGCACGATCAGCAGAATGATGGTGCCGATGGTCAGCGGCCAGTACACCGTGTACATCTTTACGACCGCCTGCAGCATGGTGTAAATCACCGAGCCGACGATGGGCCCGATGAACGCCCCGGCGCCGCCGATCAGGGTCATGAACACGGCGATGCCCGATTCCTGCCAGCCGAGCAGCCCTGGCGATACGCTGCGCGAAAACGGTCCCCACAGCGCCCCAGCCAGGCCGGCGAAGGCGCCGGCAATCACGAAATTCATCAGCATGTGCAGGCGCACATTGATGCCGAGAAATGCCGCCCGCCGCTGGTTGTCGCGCAGCGTGCGCATGATGTAGCCGAACGGCGACTCGGCGATGCGCCACATCAGCAGCAGCGCCGCAACGACGATCGCCAGCGTCAGGTAATAGTAGTTGACCGCGTCCTGAAAGAACAGCGGCGGCAGCAGCCCCTGGATGCCGTCGTCGCCCTTGGTGAAGCTGTACCAGGAAAACACGATGTAGAACAGCAGCTCGCCAAAGGCGAGCGAAAGCATGGCGAAATAAATCCCGGTCAGGCGCACGCAGAAAAAACCCACGATCAGCGCGCCGAGCGCGGCCACCGGCGGGCCGGCGAGCAGCGACAGGAAGAAATCCAGCACCGCAATTTCACCGCCGGCGGTCTTGAAGCGCGTGAACAGCATCGCCGTGGCATAGGCTCCAAGGCCGAAAAATGCCGCATGGCCAAAGGAAATCTGCCCCATGTAGCCATAGAGCAGGTTGAAGCTCATCGCGAACAGGCCGAGGATCAGAATCTCGGTCCCGACGTGGGTCCAGAATTTCCCGGGCAGCAGCGGCACCAGCAGGAAGAACACGAGCATGACGAGCGCGACGGGTCCGGACAAGCCGTACCGGGCGTAGAACCGCGACCACCCGCTGCTGTTGTCGGCCCTCACGTCGACGGGATCACGAGCGCAACTCGGTGCCGAACAGGCCCCACGGGCGCCATATCAGGACCACGATCAGAATCAGGAAAATCATCGCCAATGCGCCATCGGGCCAGAACAGAATCGAGAACGAGTACACCACGCCGACGATGATCGAGGCGACAAAGGTACCGAGCATGCTGCCGAAACCGCCGATCACCACCACCGCGAAACACTGCACGATGATGTCGTGATCGACGCCGAGCGACATCGGCAGGAGCGGCAGGAACACGCCGCCGGCAAGCGCAGCCAGTCCGACGCCCAGCGCAAACACCATCGCGTAGATCATCGGGATACGGATGCCGAGCGCGCTCACCATGTTGCGGCTATAGACCGCCGCGCGCACGATCTTGCCGAAACGCGTGCGATGCAGAAAAAACCACAGACCCGCGGCGACCGTGACGCCAGTACCGATGATCACGAACTGGTAGGGATTGACCAGCGTGTCCATCATCTCCACTGGTTCCACGCCGAGATTGATACGCCGGTTCTCCAGACCCCAGATGAGTTTGATCACATCGCCCAGGATCAGCACCAGCGCGAACGTAAGCAAGAGCTGCTCCGGCAACTCGCGCTCGTAAGTGTGCCGGATCAAAAACCGCTCCAGCGCGAATCCGACTGCAGACATCAGCGTCACCGCGCCGACGATCGCCGGCAGCAGCATCCACGGGCTGGCGCCGAACTGCTCGCTGAGGAAGGTGAACATCGAGAACGTGACGTAGCCGCTCAACAGCCACAATGTGGCATGGGCGAAGTTGAGGATGTTCATCACGCCGAAAATCAGCGACAAACCCGCCGACAGCAGGAACAGCACCATCGCGCGCGACAGCCCGCTGAACAACTGGAGTGCGTAAGGGGCGATGTCCACAGGCGCAGGAGACCTCGATCAGGGCACAGGCAAAAAAAGGCAGCGCGCGGGATTAGCCGGTTTCCCGCGCGCTGGCCGGCCGCCTCGCTAGGCGCGTTTTTTCTTCAGTTTCTCGACCTCTGCGCAGGTCGGCGTCCACACTTCCTTGGCCTCGACATAGACCAGGGTGTCGGGCTTGTAGATCGGGAATGGATAGTCGGGCGAATCCCAGACTTCGCCGACGTAGGAGGGCACCTCGAGCTGGTTGCTGCAGTCGCGGAAAGCGCGCTTGCCGCGGCAGGTGTCGATGGTCGCGCCTTTGAGCGCCTTGATGATCGCCTCGGTGCTGATCGAACCGGCTTTCTTCGCGCCCTGCTCCAGCCCGCCGAGCGCATCGTAATACATGCAGGCCCAGTCATCCGGATAGCCTTCGGGGCCGAACGCGGCGCGGTCGCGCTTGATGTAGGCCTGCATGATCGGCTCTTTCAGGTGCGCGAAGAAAGGACAGCGCGCGAGCCCGATGATGCCGCGCGGCAGCGTCTTGCGCTGCGCCTTCAGGTCGTTCACCGGAAGCAGGCCGCCCGGGAAGGGCACGCGCTTGAACAGCCCCATCTGGCCGGCCTGCTGCATGAAGGTCTCGGCGTCCTTGCCGGCGAGCGCGCCAAACATGAAATCGGGTTTGGCCGCCATGATGGCGGTGATATAGGAAGTGTAGTCGGTTTCGCCCAGCTTGAACCACAGCTGGCGGGTTTCCTTGACGTCGGCGGCAACCTTGGCGAGGCCGGTGGTGAAGCCTTTGTGCGTATCGCGGCCCCACTCGTAGTCCTGCCCCAGGGACACGTAGGTCTTCCAGTTGTTCTTCTTCGCCATCTTCGCCACCGCGACGATCACCGCGCCCGACTGCATGTTGCTGTCGGGGCAGAACTGGTAGGTGTAGGGCGTGTAGTTGTCCTGGGTGATCTTGGAACTGTTGGAGGTCGCCGAGAAATGCAGCACCTTGTGCTCGTGGATGATCTCCTGGATCGCCAGCGCGACCGCGCTCGAATAGGTGCCGAAGATACCATCCACCTTGTCGTTCAGGATCAGCGATTTCGCTTCGCGTGCGCCGACGTCGGGCTTGGTTTCGTCGTCGCGATAAATCATCTCGATCTGATGCTTGCCGAGCAGCCCGCCGCGCTTGTTGAGTTCGGCGATCGCAAGCGGCAGTCCCTTGATGCAATGCGCCATGTAATTCGCGCCGGTGCCGGTCGATGGCAGCAGCACGCCGAGCTTGTACGGTTTGCCCGCCTGCGCGCCGGCGAAACGCGGCGTCATGGTCAACACGCCGGCCGCTACCGACGAGAAAATGAAATCGCGGCGGCTGACCTTGAGGTCATCGATAATCTTGTCCCACTTCCTGTCGCTTTGCGTCATGACGTTCCTCCTATTGATGTGATTGCGGCGCCGGCACCTGGTTTAATCTCGGGCAATTCGGAACTAGGATACGCGGCCGTTCAGTGCTGAGACTATCCCGGCAGATGCACCTGCGCCGGGGGCTGGGTAACTTTGAGTTAACGTCGGACCATGCTAGAGCACGCTTGTGTCGAAGTCAAGGCGAAGCCCCGAGGACGATGAGCACAAACTACCCGATCGGACACCGGCGTCCTCTACGAAGAACGTTTGCCGATGGCCTCGAGTATGCCGCGCATGAGAGCCAGAGGTGTCGGCGGGCAGCCGCGGATGACGGCATCGACGGGGATCACGTTCGCTACCGCGCCACACGAGGCATAGCTCGTGCCGAACTCGCCGCCGTTGGCGCCGCATTCGCCGACTGCGACGACGAGCCTTGGTTCGGGCGTGGCGTCGTAAGTGCGGCGCAGCGCCGCCTCCATATGACGCGAAACAGGACCGGTGACCAACAGCATGTCGGCGTGGCGCGGGCTGGCGACGAAATGCACGCCGAAGCGTTCGATGCCGTAATAGGGATTGTTGAGCGCCTGGATTTCGAGTTCGCAGCCGTTGCAGGAGCCCGCATCCACTTCGCGGATGGCGAGGCTCCCGCCGAACAACTCGCCGATGCCCGCTTTCAACTGCTCGCCGACTTCGGTCAGCGCCGGTTCGTCGAGCTTTGGCAGCGGCTCGGTGACGATGCCGATGCGCTGAATTTTTCCAAGAATGCGCAGCATTACAGGTCGTGCCCCGAATAGGAGCCGTTCACCGATTTGTTGCACACGGGGAAGTCGGGGACGATGTTGTCGTGGATCAACAGTTCGAGCGCGGGCCAGGTGGTCCAGGACGGATCGCGCGGGAAAAAGCGCGCGATCCGCCCGTCTGCTCCGAAGCGCACGAAACTCAGGATCTCGCCGCGCCAGCCCTCGACGAGCCCCAGGCCCTCCGCGCCCGCCGCGGCTTGCTGCCAGCCGGCCCGGACCGGTCCCGCCGGCAGCCCCGCCAGCAGCGCCTCGATCAGATTGAACGAGGCGGAAATTTCCTCGAGCCGAGTACGCGCGCGCGCGTTGACATCGCCATAGTGATGCAGCGGCACATTGACCATTAAATGGTCATAGGGCGGGTAAGGCGCATCCCGCCGCACATCCAAATCCATTCCCGACGCGCGCCCGACATAGCCGACGCAGCCGAGAGCCTTCGCGTATTCGGGCTTGAGTACGCCGGCGCCGCGCACCCGGTCGGCGACCGAGGGCAAATCGTTGATGATGGCCATCAGCCTGCCGATCTGTTTGCGCAAAGCGCCGGCCTCATCGCGCATAGTCGCGATGAAGCGCTCCTCCAGGTCGATCGCCACGCCGCCGGGGACGATGCGATCCATCATGAAGCGGTGGCCGAAAGCCTCGCGCGAGACCCGTTGCCACTCCTCGCGCAGCCGCGCGAACTGGTAGAAACCGAAGGCGAAAGCGATGTCGTTGAGCATCGCGCCGACGTCGCCGACATGATTGGCGACGCGCTCGCGCTCGCACATCAGGGCGCGCAGCCAGACGGCGCGTGGCGGCACCTGCAGGCCGGCCGCCTGCTCCATCGCCATGCATGCGGCCCAGGCGTGCGCGACGGTGGAGTCGCCCGAGACGCGCCCGGCCAGGCGTGCCAGGCCTTCGGCATCGCGCCCCTCGCCGATCTTCTCGATGCCCTTGTGCGTGTAGCCGAGGCGCTCTTCCAGCTTGAGCACGGTCTCGCCTACCGCTTGAAAGCGAAAATGCCCGGGTTCGATGATGCCGGCGTGCACCGGCCCGACCGGTATTTCGTAGACGCCGCTGCCCTGGGCGGGCAGAAACATGTACTGGTGATCGGGAGGCGTCTGCGCCTGTGGCCGGCCCGCCGCGGGGAAATCCCGGCGCAGCGGAAACTCGGAATCTTTCCACGCCTGATGGCGGGTCCAGCGGCGCGCATCCGGGTGGCCGGAGAAGACTACGCCCAGCATGTCACGGATGTGGCGCTCCGGACGGTCGGCGCCGGGAAAGGATGCGGTGTGCGATGCCAGCACGGGCGCGGCGCGCGATACCGACGTGCGTGCGACCAGGTAGGCGCCGGCTTTCTCGAAACAGGCGTTGATGCGAATCGACTCGCTTCCATCCTCGCCCGACTCCTCGCCCCAGCCCGCGACCCAGCGCCACGTCCCCGCCTTGGCCTCACTGCCGAGCTGGCTCCAGTCCTCAGGCCGAACCAGGATGAGTTGCGCCGGCGCGAGTCCTGGCGACGCTTGCGCCTCGACGCGCAGGCCGGCGTCCGCGAGGTGGACCAGAAACGGCGCGAGTTGATCCTGCGGGGTCATAGCGGCGAGGCTCCGGCGATGAGTATCGTGGCCTGCTCGAACCAGCGCGAGAGAAACCCGGGAATCGCAAGACCGAGCCAAAGCACCAGGAGAAGGTGCACCACCACCGGCAGCATGTTGGCCTCGACCGGCTTCTGCCCCGGCGGCGGCTCGCCGAAGACCATCCTTTGCGTGTGGCGGGCCAGCCCGGCGAATGCCACGCCGAAGCCGAGCAGCAGCGGAATCGTCAGCCACGGCCAGGACTTCATCGTGGCCATCAGCAGCAGAAATTCGCTGATGAACACGCCAAAGGGCGGGAAACCCGTGATCGCCACCGTGCCAAGCAGCAGCCCCCAGCCGATAGCCGGCTGGGTGCGGATCAGGCCGCGGATGTGATCGATGCGCTGCGTCCCCGCCAACTGGCAGGCATGCCCCACAGTGATGAATATGGCCGACTTGGTGAGGGAGTGCACCGTCATGTGCAGCAGCGCGGCAAAAGTCGCGAGCGGTCCGCCCACGCCGAAACCGAAGGTGATCAATCCCATGTGCTCGATGGAGGAGTAGCTGAACATGCGCTTGACGTCGTGCTGGCGGTGCAGGAACAGGCCCGCGACGGTGAACGACAGCAAACCGAAGCCCATCATCAGGTGACCGGCGAGGTTGGTGTGCAGGGAGGCATCCACCAGCATCTTGACGCGCACCAGGGCATACAGCGCGACGTTGAGCAGTAATCCGGAGAGCACGGCGGACATCGGCGTTGGACCCTCGGAGTGCGCATCCGGCAGCCAGTTATGCAGCGGCACCAGACCCACCTTGGTGCCATAGCCGACCAGCAGGAAGACGAAGGCGAGTGTGATTACGGCCGGGTCCAGGCCGCCCGCCGCGCGGTGCAGCACGGTCCACAACAGCGTGTCATCGCGGCCCCCGCCGAGTTTGCTCTCGGCGGCAAAATAGATGAGCACCGTCCCGAACAGCGCCTGGGCGATGCCGACACCGCAGAGTATGAAATACTTCCACGCGGCCTCGATCGCCTCCGGCGTACGGTACAGGGAAACGAGCAGCACGGTGGTCAGGGTGGCCAGCTCCATCGCCACCCACAACACGCCGAGGTTGTTGGTCGACAGCGCGAGCAGCATCGAGAACAGGAAGCACTGGTACATCGAGTGGTACAGGCGCAGGCGCCGGTCGGTGACGCGTCCGATCTCCACTTCATGGCGCATATAGGGACGTGAAAAAATCGATGTGGTCAAGCCGACGAATGCGGTCAGGACCACAAGGTAGACATTGAACGCATCGATGTAAAACATGCGGCTGGGGGAAAGCTGCGCTCCGTGGGCGAACACTTCCAGCGCCATGGCGAGCGCGGCGCCGAAGGTCACTACACCCACCGCCACGTTGATCCAGCCGGCAATCGGACGGTGGCCGACGATTGCCAGCAGCAGGCCGCCAAGAAGCGGCACCAGCAGGGTGACTTCGAGCAGCGTCACGAGGGATCCCCGGGAGAGGACTCACCGGCCGCATCCCGCAGCGGCATTGGATCATTCGCCTCCGACAGACGGTTGAACTGGCCCACGTTGAGCGAGCCGAACGAATCGCGCAGGTGGAAGAAAAATACGCCGAACAGGATCGAGGCGACGAGGATGTCGAAGGCCAAACCCAGTTCGACGATCAACGGCATGCCGTAGGTGGATACCACGGCGGCAAAAAATATGCCGCTCTCCATCGACATGAAGCCGATCACCTGCGCCACCGCCGATTTGCGCGCGATCATCAGCAACATGCCGAGCAGCTCGATGGCCATGCTGACGGCAATCGTATTGCGCGTCGCCAATCCCGACAGATGTATGATCGACTGCGCCACGTGGTAGCTGAAGATGACCAGAGCCACGCCGCCGAGCAGTAGCAGCGTCGGGTGCTCGATCACCTCGGCGTCGTATTGCATGTTGAGCTTCGCGCTAAGGCGGTAGAGCAACCACGGGATCACGACCACCTTCAGGCAAAAGGTGATCGCCGCCGAAATATGGAGGTGGGGATGGTCGGAAGCGATGGCGACCAGCACCGACACCACCGTAAGCAACAGACCCTGCCAGGCAAAGGTAAAGATAAGCGGCATCATGCGCGCCTGCGCGAGCATGATGAACGAGGTGAACAAGGCCAGGGCCGCGAACAGGATGATGGCCTGGTTATACAGGCCAAGGGCGGCAATTCCCATTTAGCCTCCGGTCTCCAGCACCACGTGGGTCAACATGGCGAGCAAGGACAGCATCAAGGCAAAACCGAGGAATTGCGGCACGCGAAACAGCCGCATCTTGGCGAGTACCGTCTCCCACACAACCAATATGACGGCGAGCAGCATCAGTTTTGCCGCCACCGCCATGACGCCGACCGCCAGGGCAGCGGCGCTGAATTCCGTGGCGATGCCCCAGGGAAAGAAAAAGTCGACGATGAGCACCGAGTAGATCATCAGCTTGATCTGCGAAGCCCACTCGATCAGCGCCAGGTGGCGTCCGCCGTATTCGAGGATCATCGCCTCGTGCAGCATGGTAAGTTCGAGATGGGTGGCGGGATTGTCCACCGGAACGCGGCTCGTCTCGGCCACCGCCACCATGGCCAGCGCCAGCAGGGCGAACAGGAACGACGGTCGCAGCACCAGGCCCGCTTCCAGGATGTACCCCGTTGCCACCGACAGATTGGTCGTGCTCGCCGTCATCGACAGCGTGAACACCGCCATCAGCATGGCCGGTTCGGCCAGCGCGGAGACCATCATCTCGCGCGAGGCGCCCATGCCGCCAAAGGCGGTGCCGATGTCGAGGCCGGCCAGCGCGGTGAAAAAACGCGCCAGCGCAAAAAAGCCGACCAGCACGATCATGTCGGCAATCGCCGCCGAGGGCAGGCGCACGGCGATGAGCGGGACCACGGCGGCGGCGAGCAGCATGGCGCCGAAGACGATATAGGGAACAGCGCGGAACAGCCAGGAGGCGTTCTCGGCCAGCAGCATCCTCTTTCGCAGCAGTTTCGCCAGATTGCGGTACGGCTGCCACACCGCGGGCGCGGCGCGGTTCTGCATATGGCATTTGACGCGCTGCAACCAGCCGGCGAGCAGCGGCGCGGCGGCGATGAACAACAGCGCCTGCGCCGCGGCAAGCGCCCAGGCGGTCAGCTCACGATCCATAGAAATACGAGCAGCGTCACGAAGGAGAACTTCAGATAGGTATGGATGTTGCCGGTCTGGATGAAGCCGATGCGATTTGCCGCAGCGAGCACCAGGCGTCCGATCGGAACATAGCACCAGAGCCACGACCAGTCGTGCGTGTGCACGCTGTAATGCAGGCTGGTCACCCGCGGAATCGGTCCGGCGCTGGCGAGGGTGTCGATTTTCTCCTCGACCTTCCATACTCCACCGAATACGCGCCGGATCGGCTGGCTGAACGCGCTCGAGGTGTACTGCATGCGCTGCGTGAGCTGGCCGAAGCCGCAGTCCCAAGCATAAGCTCTGCGTGCCGGAGCGGTGCCGCGTTTCAGGAACAGGTAGCCAAGACCGAATACCACGACGATCGCGGCCACGACAAAAGGCGCCGAGTACGAAGCAACCTGGGGCGAAATCGGGGTCAGCCACAACCAGCCTTCGGCGGCGGCAGACGGCAGCGCCTCGTGCACCAGCAGTTGGGTGATCGGCGCCATCGCTTCGATCACTGTGGTCGGGAACACACCGAGCAACAGGCACAGCGTCGCCAGCAAGCCCATGCCGCCGAGCATGCCGGCCGGCACCTCGCGCGCGCGCGCAACACGGCGCGTGCGCGGTCTTCCCAGGAACGCGATGCCGAAGGCCTTGACGAAACAGGCCGCCGCAAGCGCCCCGGTGAGCGCGAGCAGCGCCGCCGCGATCGGAAGCATGGTGCGCAGTAAACCGTTTTTCAGCGCCGGGGCCTGCAACGCCGTCTGGAAGGTCAGCCACTCCGAAACGAAGCCGTTCAAAGGCGGGAGCGCCGAAATCGCGACACAGCCGACCAGAAACAGGAACGCCGTGACCGGCATGCGATGAATCAGGCCGCCCATGTGATCGAGGTCGCGCGCATGCGTGCGGTAGAGCACGGCTCCGGCGCCGAGAAACAGCAGGCCCTTGAACAGGGCGTGGTTGATCGTGTGGTAGAGCGCCGCCACCAGCCCGAGCGTGCCCAGCATCTTGTGCCCACTGCCGAGAAAAATCATCGACAGGCCGAGGCCCATGAGGATGATGCCGATGTTCTCGATCGAGTGGTAGGCGAGCAGGCGCTTGAGATCGTGCTGCATCAGCGCATAGAGCACACCGAGCAGAGACGAGGCGGTGCCGATGATGAGCACCACCACCCCCCATTCCCACTGCACGTCGCCGATCAGATCGTAGCTCAGCCGTACGATGCCGTAGATGCCCATCTTGATCATGGCCCCGCTCATCATCGCCGAGATGTGCGACGGCGCGACCGGATGCGCATCCGGCAGCCAGACGTGCAGCGGCACCATGCCCGCCTTGACGCCGAAGCCGGCGAAGGCGCAGCCAAAGGCGATCGTCGCCCACAATGGTGTCAGCTTGGCCGCGCGCATCAGGTCGAAGGTGAGACCGCCGCCGAAAGCGGCGAGCACGCCGAACGACAGCAGGATGACCAGGGCGCCGACGTGTGCCAGCAACAGGTAGAGGAATGCGGCGTGGCGGTTGGCGGCATGCTGGTGCTGATAGACCACCAGAAAATATCCGGAAAGCGACATCATTTCCCAGAAGATCATGAACACCAGAGCATCGTCGGCGAGCAGCATCAACTGCATGCCGAGTACGAAAAGGGCGGTGAATACGCCGAGCGGCGGCAGCGGCTGCGCCGCCGGACCGCGCGCGAACTCGCGCGTGTAGCTGGGGCCATAGAGGGAAATCGCGACCACCAGCGTACCCAGCAGCATCAGGAAAAAACCCGAGAGCGGATCGAGCCGCAGATGCCAATCGAGCCAGGGCAGGCCGAGTTTAAACCGGTCGGTGACGGTGAGCTTGGCGAGCAGCGACCAGCCGCCGCCGGCGACGCTGGCTGCGCCGGCGAAGAAGAGAAACAGGAACGAACCGAAATGCAGGAAGCCCGGGTGGCGGCGCACCGCAAGTAGCGATACGGCGCCCGACAGCATGGTGCAGGCCACCGCCGCATAGGCGAGCAGTAGCGGATTCCCGACCGTCGCGCTCATCGCGAGAGTTCCGACGACAGGAATCTTGACCGCACGCCCCTCCCTCCACCATATAACACCCACATGCGTCGACCCCGAATGCGCGCGCCAAGCCCGCGCGCGTCGATTCAATGCTTCGGGAGCAACAATTTCAGCGGTCATCGACAACGCAAATCGACGATGCCCCACCCGATGCGATAATGACACTTCCGCAAAGTCTCGACAAGCTGGAGCAAATGTTTTTTGACCGTCGGCGGCCCATCGGCCAGCACCGCCACCCGGCAAAGCCGAACGAAGCGCACAATGGCGCGCGTCATCCGCGGCGGTCGAATCTTGGGCGCGTTGGGTGGATTGCGTGGAACGAATTGTCCTAACGAGACCGGCGATATTGCCGAAAGGCTACTATGCAGCACATCGAATTTGTCCTGAACCGGGAGTTGGTCCAATTGAACCAGTTGCTGAAGCTGACGGGCCTGTGCGACAGCGGTGGTGCCGGGAAGGCGCTGGTGGCCGGCGGCGGAGTCTCGGTGGATGGAAACGTGGAGTTGCGCAAGACCTGCAAGATCCGGGTCGGGCAGGTAGTCACCCTCGGCGAAGTCGAAATCAGGGTAGTGGCGGGGGAAGAGGTTCCACCGGTTTGACGGGTCTCAGATTTTCGGCAGCGTCACGCCCTGTTGCCCCTGATACTTCCCGCCGCGGTCCTTGTACGAGGTCTCGCACACCTCGTCTGCTTCGAAGAACACCACCTGCGCCACGCCTTCGTTGGCGTAGATCTTGGCCGGCAGCGGCGTGGTGTTGGAAAATTCCAGGGTCACATAGCCCTCCCACTCGGGTTCGAACGGCGTGACGTTGACGATGATGCCACAGCGGGCGTAGGTCGATTTCCCGAGACAGACGGTGAGCACGTTGCGCGGAATGCGGAAATACTCCACCGTGCGCGCCAGCGCGAAGGAATTGGGCGGAATAATGCAGACATCGCCCTTGAAATCGACGAACGACTTCTCGTCGAAGTTCTTCGGGTCGACGATGGTCGAGTTGATGTTGGTGAAGATTTTAAAGTCGTCCGAGCAGCGGATGTCGTAACCGTAGCTCGAGGTGCCGTAGGACACGATCTTGTGCCCGTTCGCCGTGCGCACCTGTCCCGGCTCGAACGGCTCGATCATCTTCTGGTCCGCCGCCATGCGCCGGATCCACTTGTCGGATTTGATGGTCATAAGTTCATCTGTTGGAGAAGGACAATTGAGAGAAATTGTGACGCTGTCGAAATTTGGCGAGAGCGGGTTTGCGGGGGAATTTGCAAGGGGGGGTGCACCCCCCCTTGTTCGTTTGATAAGAGCTTTTCCCCTGCCGAAGACGCGTAGCTTGTTTCCGGAATCTCCGGATTACGTGTTTTGTATGACGATGTTCGGGAACTTCGAGGTCATATCCTTCGCCTGCTCCGAGATCTTCACCGCCACGCGGCGCGCGATCCTGCGGTAGATCTCGGCGCTGCGGCCGTCGGGATCGGCCACCACGGTGGGCTTGCCCGAATCGGTCTGTTCGCGGATGCGGATATCGAGCGGCAGCGCCCCGAGGAATTCGGCGTTGAAGTCCTTGCACATTTTTTCCGCCCCGCCGGCGCCGAAAATATGTTCCTCGTGACCGCATTTTGAGCAGATGTGCGTGCTCATATTCTCGACGATACCGATGATCGGAATGCCGACCTTCTCGAACATCTTCAGCCCTTTGCGCGCATCGATCAGGGCGATGTCTTGCGGCGTGGTGACGATCACGGCGCCGGTGACCGGCACTTTTTGCGCCAGCGTCAGTTGAATGTCACCGGTGCCCGGTGGCAGGTCGACCACCAGGTAGTCCACGCCTTTCCAGTGAGTATCCTTCAACAATTGTTCCAGCGCCTGGGTCACCATCGGGCCGCGCCACACCATCGGCGTATCGACGTCGATCATAAAACCGATGGATATGGCCTGCAGTCCGTGACCGATCATGGGCTCCAGCGTCTTGCCGTCGCGCGACTCCGGCCGCCCGGTGATACCCAGCATGGTCGGCTGCGACGGTCCGTAAATGTCGGCATCGAGCATGCCCACGCTCGCCCCCTCGGCGGCCAGCGCGAGGGCGAGGTTCACCGCGGTGGTGGATTTGCCCACGCCGCCCTTGCCCGAGGCCACGGCGATGATGTTCTTCACTTCGGGTATCAGCTTGACCCCGCGCTGCACGCTGTGCGAGACGATCTTGCTCGCGACGTTGACGGTGACCTTGCCGACGCCGGCAATGGCGCCCAGCTTTGCCTGCACCATCTTGCGGATCAGTTCGATCTGGGTCCTGGCCGGATAGCCCAGTTCGATGTCCAGCGACACATCGCTGCCGCTGACCCTGATGTTGCGCGCCGACTTGGTGGCGATGAAATCCTTCTCCGTATTGGGGTCGGTGATCTCCTTGAGGGCGGTCTGGATCTGCAATTCTGAAACTGGCATGCACGGGCTCCTAGTCGCTGCGGCCGCGCTGCTGCTACGGCCAGGGGGAAAGGTGGTCATTTTAATGGATATTCGAGGGGCCGCGCGATACAATTGCGACCGATTCCCGCGTTCGCGTTGCAGCGGACGCCGCCGGGCGCCGCCGCTGAACGCTTTTTCACTGTCAGAACAAGAATGTCCCGCAAACTCTTCGTCACCACCGCCCTGCCGTACGCCAACGGCTCGTTTCACATCGGCCACATAATGGAGTACATCCAGGCCGATATCTGGGTGCGGTTCCAGCGCATGCAGGGTAATGAAGTGCATTTCGTGTGTGCGGATGACGCGCACGGCGCGCCCATCATGCTCAAGGCGGAAGCCGAGGGCGTGACGCCGCAGCAGCTGGTCGGGCGCATCGGCGCCGAGCGCAAGCAGTATCTCGACGGTTTTCACATCGGCTTCGACAACTGGCACTCGACCGACTCGCCCGAAAACACCGAGTTGTCGCAGGACATCTACCGCAAGCTCAAGGCCGCGGGCCTCATTTACGCCAAACCGGTCGAGCAGTTCTACGACCCGGTGAAGGGCATGTTCCTTGCCGACCGCTACATCAAGGGCGAGTGCCCAAAGTGCGGCGCCAAGGACCAGTACGGCGACGCCTGCGAGAACTGCAGCTCGGTCTATGCACCGACCGAGCTCATCAACCCATATTCGACGCTTTCCGGCGCCGCCCCCGAGCTGAAGACCTCGGAGCACTACTTCTTCAGGCTGTCCGATCAGAAATGCGTGGATTTCCTGAATAAGTGGGTGAACGAGCCCGGCCGGCTGCAGTCCCAAGTCGCGAACAAGGCGAAGGAATGGCTCGAAGGCAAGGAGGACAAGGCGCTCGGCGACTGGGACATCTCGCGCGACGCACCCTATTTCGGCATTCCCATTCCCGATGCGCCGGGTAAGTATTTCTACGTCTGGCTGGATGCGCCGGTCGGTTATCTCGCCAGCTTCAAGAATTACTGCGCGAAGAAGGGCATCGACTTCGACGCCTTTCTCGCCGATCCGCACACCGAGCAAATCCATTTCATCGGCAAGGACATTATCTACTTCCACACCTTGTTCTGGCCGGCGATGCTCAAATTTGCCGGCTACAAGATTCCGAACAACGTCTACGTGCACGGCTTCATCACGGTGTCGGGCGAGAAGATGTCGAAAAGCCGCGGCACAGGCATTTCGCCGCTGCGCTATCTCGAAATCGGCATGAATCCCGAATGGCTGCGCTATTACATCGCGGCCAAATTGAGTGCGAATGTCGAGGACGTGGATTTTAGTCCAGACGATTTTCTAGCCCGCGTTAACAGCGATCTCGTTGGGAAGTACGTCAATATAGCCAGCCGAACGGCTACCTTTATTTCCAAACGATTCGACGGGCAACTTGGTTCAATGTCTACGGGAGACATAGCATGGTTGAGAGTGGTAAAGCACGGCCAACTCCCTAAAACCGCTAGCTCCGCTTGGAATCAAGCTGAAATTGAATTTGCTTCATCGGCAATCGGGCGAAGCTTATTTGCCAAGGAACAGGATGAGGCGGCTGAGGACGAAAGCGTAGCAATAGGAAGCCAGGACAACATCAAGACATGGCTGGAAACGAGGGAATTCGGAAAAGCGATTCGTGGAATCATGCAACTTGCCGATGTCGCAAATGCATATGTCGACAGAGAGAAACCTTGGGAATTGGCAAAATCGCCGGAGAGCGATCGCCGATTACATGAGGTTTGTACTACTGCGCTCAATATGTTTCGCGCATTGACCATCTACCTAAAGCCAATCCTGCCGCAATTGGCGGAGCAGGTCGAAGGCTTTCTAAATCTTTCTCCATTTTCCTGGATCGATATTGATGATGACCTGCAGCAAGGACATCAGATCAATCGGTACAGGCATCTCATGACCCGCGTCGAGGAAAAGCAGCTCGACGCGCTATTCGACATCCCTGCGTCGGCGCCGGCCAAGGAGCAGATGAAAGTGAGCGATACGTCTAAGAGTGGCTCCCAGAGCCAATTTCCAGCCATTTCCACACCGCATCCGACCTCCCCCGGACACGCGGCCCCGACCGCCGCGGCCGCAACTATTTCCATCGACGACTTCGCCAAAATCGATCTGCGCGTCGCGAAGATCGTGAAGGCCGAACACGTCGACGGCGCGGACAAACTGTTGAAGCTCACGCTCGACATCGGCGCCGAGCAGCGCACGGTATTCGCCGGTATCAAATCGGCTTACGACCCGGCGACGCTCGCAGGCCGTCTCACCGTAATGGTCGCCAACCTCGCCCCGCGCAAAATGAAGTTCGGCCTGTCGCAAGGGATGGTCCTCGCCGCGAGCGGCGACTCCCCCGGCATCTATCTGCTTGCACCCGATAGCGGCGCGCAACCGGGGATGAAAATCAAATAATGCCCGGCGCCTTGCCGCTGATCCTGGGCGTGATCCTGCTGTGGCTCGCGCTCGGTCTTGCCGGCGTGTGCTTTCCGCGCAACCTGCACCTGGTGAGCCGGGTGCTGTTTCCGGCGGGCGCACTGGGGGCGCTGGCGCTGGCCGGGGCGGCGCTCGATGTGCTGGGCGGCGACGCGCAGTCGCTGGTGCTGCCGCTCGGCCTGCCCGACCTGCCTTTCCACCTGCGCCTGGACGCGCTCTCGGCTTTCTTCCTGTTGCTGCTGGGCACCGTAACCGCGGGCATTTCGGTGTTCGCTGCAGGCTACTTCCGCCGCGGCGAAGGCACCCCGCCCGGTCTGCAGTGCCTGTACTACCATGTGTTCATCGCCAGCATGGCGCTGGTGCTTCTGGCCGACGACGCCTACGCCTTCATGGTGTTCTGGGAAACCATGGCGCTGTCGTCCTATTTCCTGGTCACCAGCGACCACACCAAGGCGGAGATCCGGCGCGCCGGCTTCCTCTACCTGCTGATCGCGCACGTCGGCGCCATAGGCATTCTGCTTTGTTTCGGCGTGCTGCACGGCACCGGCGACTACACCTTCGACAGCATGCGCGTGGCGCAGCTCGCGCCTTTCTGGGCCACGGTCGCCTTCGCCCTCGCGCTGTTCGGCTTCGGTGCCAAGGCCGGCATGCTGCCGCTGCACGTATGGCTGCCCGAGGCACACCCGGCCGCGCCCTCGCCGGTGTCGGCGTTGATGTCCGCAGTGATGCTGAAGACCGCGATCTATGGCCTGCTCCGCGTGCTGTTCGACCTGCTGCACACGCAGGTGTGGTGGTGGGGCGTGGCGATTCTGGTGCTCGGCCTCGCCACCGCGCTCTACGGCGTGGTGTTTTCCGCGGTGCAAAGCGACATGAAACGCCTGCTCGCATACTCCTCGATCGAGAACATCGGCTTCATCCTGGTCGGCATCGGCCTCACCGTCACGTTTCAGGCCTACGGCATGCGCGCGCTCGCCGCGCTCTCGCTCACCGCGGCACTGTACCATTGCATCAATCACGCCTATTTCAAGAGTCTGCTGTTCCTCGCCACCGGTTCGGTACTGCACGCCACGCGCGAGCGCGCCCTGGGCAAGCTCGGCGGACTGATACACAGGATGCCCTGGGTTGCCTGGCTCGCGCTGATAGGCACGCTCGCCATCGCCGGGCTGCCGCCTTTGAACGGCTTCGTCTCCGAATGGCTGATGTTGCAAGCCTTCTTGTTCACGCCGAGCCTGCCGCATCCTTACCTGAATATGTTCATCCCGGTAGCCGCCGCCGCCATCGCACTGGCCGCGGCACTGGCAGGCTACGTGATGGTCAAGTTCTACGGCGTGGTGTTTCTCGGCCAGCCGCGCGAGCCGGGTCTGGCGACGGCCCATGACGCCGGCATCTGGGAGCGTGCCGGTCTCGTCTGGCTCGCCGCCGGCTGCATCGCCCTCGGAGTGGCGCCCGTGGCGGTCATCGGCGTCATCGATGCCGTCAGCGGCCAGTTGCTGGGCAAGACCCTTGGCGCAAGCGCGACCGGCTGGATGTTCCTCACGCCCATCAGCCCGGACCGCGCGAGTTACGCGCCGTTTCTGTTCCTGATCGTAATCCTGGTCGTGTGGCTCTTGACCTGGCTCGCCGTGCGCCAGTTCTACCACGGCCGCGTGCGCCGCGCTCCGCCCTGGGACTGCGGCTTTCCGGCGCAGAACGCCCGCATGCAGGACACCGCCGAAGGCTTCGGCCAGCCGATCCGCCAGGTGTTCGAACCCTTTTTCCGCATGCAGCGAGAGCTGCCTACGCCGTTTGACGCCAAGCCGCGCTACCGCGTCACGGTCGAGGACCACCTCTGGTACTGGCTCTACCTGCCCATTTACAAGGTCACGGAAACGCTCACGCAGGTGGTGACCCTGCTGCAGCGCGGTCGCATCTCGGTGTATTTGACCTACAGCTTCGTAACGCTGCTGATCCTGCTGTTGTTCGTCAGATGATTTCCTGGCCCGGACTCATCGCCCAGCTCACCGAACTCGTGCTCGCGGTGCTGCTCGCGCCGATACTCCTCGGCTGGGTCAATCAGTGCCGCGCCTGGCTGCAGAACAAGAGCGGACCCGGCATCCTGCAGCCTTACCGGACGCTGAGGAAGCTGTTCGCCAAAGAAGCGGTGCTCGCGCACAACGCGTCGCCGCTGTTCCGCGCCACGCCATATGTGCTGTTCGCCTGCATGTGCCTCGCCGCAGCCATCGTACCCACTCTCGGAACCGACCTGCCGTTTTCTCCCGCCGCCGACGCCATCGCGCTGGTGGGCATTTTCGCCCTGGCGCGGGTATTCATCTCGCTTGCCGCCATGGACATCGGCACCGCGTTCGGTTCGCTCGGCGCGCGGCGCGAGATGATGGTCGGCTTCCTCGCCGAGCCGGCGCTGCTGATGGTGCTGTTCACCGCCTCGCTGATTTCCCACTCGACCTCGCTCGCCACCATCGTCGAACGCCTGGCGCACATGGATTTCGTCATCTACCCCAGCCTCGCCTTCGCCGGCGTCGCTTTTACCATGGTGTCGCTCGCGGAGAACGCGCGCATTCCTGTGGACAATCCGTCCACGCACCTGGAACTCACCATGATCCACGAGGCCATGGTGCTGGAGTATTCCGGACGCCACCTTGCCCTGATCGAGTGGTCCGCGGCGCTGAAGCTGTTCGTCTATTCCTGCATCGGCATCGCGCTGTTCTTCCCCTTCGGTATCGCCGAGGGCGGCGATGCGCTCGGCCTGCTGCTGGCGCTGCCCGCGCTCGCGGCCAAGCTCGCCGTTGGCGGGCTCGCCCTGGCCGTGATCGAAATGCTGAGCGCCAAAATGCGCATTTTCCGCGCCCCGGAATTCCTCGGTACCGCCTTCCTGCTGGCGGTGCTGGCGATGCTGATCCACTTCCTGCTGGAGAGTTGACGTGCATCTGCCTTTGACTTCGCAGATTATCAACCTTTTCGCCGCGATGCTGCTGCTGCTTTCGTTTGCGATGCTGACGCAGCGGCGCATCCTGTCGCTCATCAATCTCTTCGCGCTGCAGGGACTGACGCTGACGCTGTCGACCCTGGTGGTGGCGTGGAGCTCCGGCCAGCATCACCTCTACTATTCCGCCGCGCTGACGTTCGCGCTCAAAGTGCTGATCCTGCCCTGGGTGCTGCACCGCCTGATCCGCAAGCTCAACGTCAAATGGGACGTGGAGACGCTGATCAACATTCCCACCACCATGCTGGTCGGCATCGTGCTGGTGATACTGGCATTCAACGTCGCACTACCGATCGCGCAGGTCGCCGGCACCATCACCAAGAGCACCCTGGGTATCGCGCTTGCCTGCGTCCTGCTCGCTTTCCTTACCATGATCACGCGCTCCAAGGCCGTGCCCCAGGTGATCGGCTTTCTCGCCATGGAAAACGGCCTGTTCTTCGCCGCCACCAGCGCCACCTATGGCATGCCCATGGTGGTGGAATTCGGCATCGCTCTGGACGTGATGGTGGGCATGGTCATCCTCGGCGTGTTCTTTTTCCAGATCCGCGAGCGCTTTGAAAGCCTCGATATCCGGCACCTCGAGAAATTGAAGGAAGAATGAACAAGCTCCTGCTTCCCGGGTTGGCATGAACTGGCAACTCTACCTCGTCCTCGGCACCCCGCTTCTGGGCGGCATCCTGCTCGCCCTGTGGGGGCACCGGACCTGGGCCGCGGGCCTGAACATCGCCATGAGCATCGCCACCTTCATTGCCGCGGCGGCGCTGACCGCACACATTATTTCGGAAGGACCGCTGATCACCGCGAACGAGCAGTTCTTCGTCGACTCGCTCAACGTGTTTTTGGTCGCGCTCACTGCCTTCGTCTCGATGACGACATCGCTGTTCTCGCGACCCTACATGCGCATCGAGCACGCACACGGCAAGCTCTCCGACAACCGGCTGCGGCTGTTCCACAGCATGTACCAGCTGTTCGTGTTCACCATGCTGCTGGTGCTGCTGACCAACAACCTCGGCATCCTGTGGGTGGCGCTCGAAGCGGCCACGCTCACCACCGTCCTGCTGGTGAGCCTGTACCGCACGCCGGCGAGCCTGGAAGCCGCGTGGAAGTACTTCATCCTCTGCGGCGTCGGCATCGCCCAGGCCCTGTTCGGCACCATCCTGCTCTATTCCGCTTCGGAAAGAGTGCTGGGCTCGGGCGGCGGCGCGCTGCTGTGGACGCGCCTGGAGGCAGTGGCGGGCAGCCTCGAGCCGACGGTGATGTCGCTCGCGTTCGTATTCCTGCTGGTGGGCTACGGCACCAAGGTGGGACTGGTGCCGCTGCACAACTGGCTGCCCGACGCCCATGCCGAAGGCCCGACGCCGGTATCGGCGGTGCTCTCGGGCCTGCTGCTCAACGTCGCGCTGTATGCGCTCCTGCGCTGCAAGGTGCTGGTGGACGGTGCCCTGCGCGCACCTTTCGCCAGCCATCTGATGATGGGCTTCGGCCTGCTGTCGGTAGTGGTCGCGGCCTTCTTCCTGTCGCGGCAAAAGGACATCAAGCGCATGTTCGCCTATTCTTCGGTCGAGCACATGGGGCTGATCACCTTTGCCTTCGGCATGGGCGGCCCCATCGCCAACTTTGCCGGCCTGCTGCACATGACGGTGCACTCGCTCACCAAGAGCGCGATCTTTTTCGCCGTCGGCCACGCGGCGCAAAAGGCCGGGACGCAGATCATGGACGACATCCGCGGCCTGATGAAAGTCAGTCCCACGGTGGGATGGGGGCTGATGCTCGGATCGGTCGCCATTCTCGGCCTGCCGCCCTTTGGCGTGTTCGCAAGCGAATTTCTCATCCTCACCAGCGCCATGCGCCAGCAGCCCTGGGCCACGCCCTTCCTGCTGATCGCGCTGGGTGTGGCTTTCGCCGCCGTGTTCAGCAAAGTGCAGCCGATGGTGTTCGGCGAGACCACTGCCAAGAGCCTGCCGCACCCGCCGGCGCTCATTCCCGTGTTCGCGCACCTCGCCATCGTGCTGGCGCTCGGCTTTTACATTCCGCCTTACCTGGTCGACTGGTACCGCGAAGCGGCGAAGCTGATCGGATAGGGCCTTGCAAGTGCACAGTGAAAGATTGAAACACCATGGCGTTTGACGGCTTGCCATTCAAACTGACCGAACTGCCCGGCGCGGTGCCGGCGTGGCAGGGACAGACTGTGGCCGCGGAACTGCCGGACATCTGCCAGACGGTGAAAGACCAGGGCGGGCGCCTTGCGGCGCTATGGGGCACGGATGAGCGAGACCAGGGTCAAGGCTATGCGCTTCACCTTGCTCTGGCGAAGCCCGAGGGGATGATGTGGCTGCGGGCCGCCCTGCCCGCGGACCGGCCGGAATATCCCGATCTGTCACCGATTTTCTTTCCGGCCGGCCGCATGCAGCGCGCCGCGCGCGATTTGCTCGGGGTCGATGCCGACGCCGCAGACCGGCGGCCCTGGTTGCGGCACGCGGCCTGGCAGGACAGCGACCACCCCTTGCGGCGCGAGTTCACCGCCGCGACTCAATTCAAGAAAGGCAACGACGACTACACCTTCGTTGCGGTAGCGGGTGACGGCGTGCATGAGATTCCGGTCGGGCCGGTGCATGCCGGAACCATCGAGCCGGGGCATTTCCGCTTTTCCATCGTCGGCGAAAAGGTGCTGCGCCTGGAAGAGCACCTCGGGTACACGCACAAGGGCATAGACAAACGCTTCCAGGCAATGACGCTGGCCGAGGGCGCGAAGCTCGCCGGGCGGGTAAGCGGCGACAGCACCGTCGCCTATGCGTGGGCGTACTGCATGGCGCTGGAGAGCATCGCCGGGGTTGCGCCGCCGCCACGCGCACTGTGGCTGCGCGCGCTGCTGCTCGAGCGCGAGCGGATTGCCAATCACCTGGGCGACCTCGGCTATCTGGGCAACGACGGCGGGCTTGCCTTTGGATTGGCGCAGTTCCTGCGTCTGAAAGAGGACTTGCTGCGTTTGAACCACAATCTGTTCGGCCACCGCTATCTGATGGACCGGATCATTCCGGGCGGCGTGGCCCGCGACCTCGACCGCGGCGGCCTGGATGCCATCGGCGCCGAGTGCGAGCGGCTCGAGTGGGAGGTGCGACTGCTCAAGAATATATACGACGATCATGCCGGCTTGCAGGATCGATTCCTGACCTGCGGCCGGCTGACCTCGGCTACGGCGGACAAACTGGGCGTGATCGGCCTGGCGGGGCGCGCCAGCAGCCAGGCCTGGGATGTGCGCGCGCAGGCAAAGCCCGCGCCTTACAACCTGCTCGACGTGCGCATGCAAACGCATAAGAACGGTGACGTTGCCGCGCGCGTCATCCTGCGCTTCGAAGAAATCTTCGAATCGCTGCGCCTCATCCGCGCCGTCATCGAGCGCATCGCCCCGGGAGAGATCGCGGCGGCGCTGCCCGCCGTTCCCGCCTTTCGGACGGGACTGGGCTGGGTCGAGGGCTGGCGCGGCGAATCGGTAGTAGCGCTGGAATCGGGCGCGAACGGCGCCATCCGCGACTGCCACGCGCACGACCCCTCCTGGCAGAACTGGCCGGCGCTCGGGTTCGCGGTGATCAACAACATCGTTCCCGACTTTCCGCTGATCAACAAGTCGTTCAACCTGTCGTACTCCGGTTGTGACTTGTGACTAAACTTTCGGTCCAACGCTCATGTACCAGTTGCTGAAGCAGATAGCCAGGGTAGGAATAAAGACCGAGGCGCCGCCGCAGGCCGACGAGGCGCTGCGCGTGGTGAGCCAGCGGCTGAAGCAGGAAATCCTCGGCATGTTCGCAGGGTCGCTCGCCATCCGCCACGTCGACGCCGGCTCATGCAATGGCTGCGAACTCGAGATCCACATGCTCAACAATCCTTATTACAACATCGAGGGACTGGGCATCAAATTCGTCGCCAGTCCACGTCACGCCGACCTGCTGCTGGTCACCGGACCGGTGTCGCGCAACATGGAAGTGGCGCTGAAGCGCACTTTCGATGCCATGCCCGCGCCCAAACTGGTGGTGGCGACCGGCGACTGCGGCTGTAGCGGGGGAATTTTCGGCGCGAGCTACGCCAGTTGCGGCCGCGTGGGCAACGTCATTGCGGTGGATGTCGCCGTGCCGGGCTGTCCGCCCACGCCCTTCGCGATGCTGCAGGGCATACTTACCGCGATCAGTTCCGGCCGGCACAACACGGCCTGAAAGCCGCCCGCGATCAAAGTCCGCGCATGTCCATTCCAACGCTGCCGCTCGCCTTCATCGGCTGGTTTTTCGCGATTGCGTCCTTCGCCGCGCTGGCGCTCGGCACGCTGCTCCTTTACCAGCTTTTTCGCAGTGGAAAAATCCCGCCGGAATACCTGCAATCGCGCATCATCGGCGATGCTGCGTTGCTGCTGGTCTGGCTGATCGGCCTCGCGTCGGCGTTCGGCCTGCTCAACGGTTTTTCCTGGGGGCGCGCCGGCGTGGAATATTTTTGCTGGGTGCTGATCGCGCTGACGCTGCTCTCCGGCGGCACGCACCTGGCGAGCTATCGCCAACACCCGCGGCGAGAGGGATTGACGCCGCGCGGCTGGGTCGTCGCGGTCGCCGGCGTGATGCTGGTTGCGCTGCCGCTGGTCGCGCTGTGCGGCGTGGCCATCGCCACGCTGCGCAGCGACGAAGTGCGCCAGCAGCTTGAGCGGGCGCAACGTTAAACGATTTTTTGCCGTGCGAAACCGGCTTGCGCGGCCCAATGTATTGCGATAGCGGCCGCTTTCGGATATAAACGCTCAGGCAATTTTGTTGCCGCGACATTCGAAAGGCGAAGTTGAGCACGCACAAAAAATACGCCGCTTTTCCGGGCAGGATGCTGATGGTGGGTTTTGGCGCCGTGGGACAGGGCTCGCTGCCCTTGATCCTGCGCCATATAGACCTGCGCCCGCAGCAGATCACCATCGTCACCGCCAACGACTTCGGCAAGGACATTGCCGCGGAGTACGGCATTAAATTCCGGGTCGAGCCCCTGACACGCGAAAACTACGTCTCCATTCTGGAGCGCGAGCTCGGCGCCGGCGATTTTCTGGTCAATGTATCGTTCGATGTCTCCAGCGTCGCGGTGATCGAGTGGTGCCAGCAGAACGGCGTGCTCTATATCGATGCCTGTCTCGAGCCCTGGCAGGGCGGCCACACCGACTTGGCGCTCCCGGCCAGCCGCCGTTCCAACTACGCCCACCGCGAAACGGCACTGGCGCTGCGCGGCACGTACCCCGCTGGACCGACGGGCGTGCTCATGCACGGCGCCAATCCGGGCCTGGTCTCCCATCTGGTAAAGCAGGCGCTGCTCAATCTTGCCGGCGAGCTCGGCATGGACGCCGCGGCACCGACCGCGCGCGAAGGCTGGGCCCGGCTCGCAGCGCAGCTGCAGGTGAAAGTGATCCACGTTTCCGAGCGCGACCACCAGACCAGCCGCGTGCACAAGCGCAACGGCGAATTCGTCAACACCTGGTCGAGCGAAGCCTTCTGCGGCGAGTCGCTGCAACCGGCCGAACTCGGCTGGGGCACGCACGAACGTAGCTGGCCCCAGGACGCACGCGAATACGGCTTCGGCTGTGGCGCAGCGATCTATCTCGACCGCCCGGGCGTAGCCACGAAGGTGCGTTCCTGGGCGCCCGTCGCCGGGCCGTTCCACGGCTGGCTGATCTCGCACGGCGAGGCGATCTCCATTCCCGACTATTTCACGCTGCGCGAGAACGGCAAGCCCGTCTACCGGCCGACCTGCCACTACGCCTACCACCCCTGCGACGACGCCGTGCTGTCGCTGGACGAGTTCGCCGGTAACGGCTGGCGTTTTCCGCCGCAGCAGCGTCTGCTGCGCGATGAAATCGATGCGGGCTTCGACGAACTGGGGGTGCTGCTGATGGGCCACGAGCGTGGCGCCTACTGGTTCGGCTCCCAGTTGGGCATCGAGGAAACGCGCAAGCTGTGCCCGCACAACAACGCCACCAGCCTGCAGGTGAACGCGCCATTCACGGCGGCCATCATCTGGGCGCTGAGGAATCCACGGACCGGCATCGTCGAACCCGACGAACTCGACTTCCGCGCGATTCTCGAGCTGTGCATGCCATATCTGGGCAAACTGGTCGGCGTCTATACCGGCTGGACGCCGCTCGCAGGCCGCGACAGCCTGTACCCGGACGACATCGATGCCTCGGATCCCTGGCAGTTCCGCAATTTCCGCGTCGCCTGAGCCGGGCCCCGCCCGCGGCAAACCGGGTAGCGCTTCCTAGGGCGCCGAGACCGCCTCATCCGGGAACAAGCGCGGGCGCCCCCCGGGGATCCAGGCGAACGGGCGCCATGTTCTTTCGCCGCAGGGCTTGATGTACGTCAAATCGAGCAAGCTGTGTTCGTTTAGTATCCTCATCAAAATAAACGGGATTCGCCGCCTCCTGGGGGAGTCGCCACCGTAGGCGAAAATTTAGGGAAATGAGAATGTCCTGTTCAAGGCAGGACAGGGACGTTGTTTATTTAACCGGGGAAGCGAAGGCCATGCGTGTATCAAGACTTGCAACGTGGTTTATGGCGGGCGCCATCTGTTTGGCGGGCGCTTCGGTCGTATGGCCGGAGCACGCTCATGCCGCGAATACCGCCAAGAGCGGCAAAGCCGCTGAACCAGCGGTCGGCAACCCCGCCAACGACACCTGTCTGGCCTGTCACGGGAACGAAGGGTTTGCAGTCCAGGGTGCGGACGGAAAACCGCACCAGTTGCACGTGATCAAGAACAAGTTCGGAAAAAGCGTGCATGGAAAGCGCGCTTGCGTCGAGTGCCACACGGACATCACCGAAATTCCGCACAACCCGGGCGTAACGCACAAGGTCAGTTGCGTCACCTGCCATGAAGCGATGTGGGAAGCGGTCAAGTCGGAGAAAAAAAACCAGGAGAACGAGAGACTCGGGGTGGTGGTGGAGCAAATCGACAAGTACATGAAGTCAATCCATGCGCGGCCGAACCGGGAAGACCAGTCGCGCACCAACGCCACCTGCTACAACTGCCACGCGCCGCACTATATCTACGCCAAAGGCAGCGATGAACGCGCTGAGTGGCGCCTCAGCGTTCCGAACGCCTGCGGCAAGTGTCACGCCAGGGAACGCGAGCAGTACGCGACTTCGGTGCACGGCAAAGCGGTGCTGAACGACAAGAACCCGGTCGCGGCGATCTGCTCGGATTGCCATACCACCCACGACGTCGATGCCGCGGCGAAAGACTCGACCAAACTGGTGATCACCAAGAATTGCGGCGGCTGCCACGCCGAAAGCCTGAAGTCCTACACCGAGACCTACCATGGCCAGGTGAATACCCTGGGCTACGCCCACACGGCCAAGTGTTTCGACTGCCACGGAAGCCACGGCATACAACGCGTCGCCGATCCGAAATCGACCGTGCATCCGGACAACCGGCTCAAGACCTGCCAGAAATGTCATGCCGAGGCAAGCCAGGGTTTCGCCACTTTCGAACCGCATGGCACGCCTCACGATTTCGCCCGCTATCCCTATATCTGGATCGCGTCCAAGTTCATGCTGCAACTGCTCGCCGGCACCTTTGCCTTTTTCTGGACCCATACCGCCCTGTGGTTTTACCGCGAATACAAGGAGCGCAAGGAGCGCATGTCCCGGCCGCACGTGAAGACGGATGAATTGCTCGAAGGCAAATTCAAGGGCAAGCACTACCAGCGCTTCCCGCTGTTCTGGCGCATCGGACACCTGACTTTCGCCCTGAGCCTGATGATATTGACCCTGACCGGCATGTCGGTGCTGTACGCGGACACGACCTGGGCGCCGGTGGTGATGCACGCGCTCGGCGGTCCCAAAGTCGCGGCCGTGATACACCGGACGTTCGCGGTGCTGTTTGCCATCGTGTTCTTCCTGCACCTGATTTACATGGTGTTTCGCATAGCCCGCAACTGGAGAACATTCGACTGGTTCGGACCCAATTCCCTGGTTCCGCGCTGGCAGGATCTGTGGGATATATTGGCGATGTTCAAATGGTTCTTCGGCCTGGGGCCGCGGCCGACATTCGATCGCTGGACCTACTGGGAGAAGTTCGATTACTGGGCGCCGTTCTGGGGCGTGACCATCATCGGCGCGACCGGCGTGATGCTGTGGGTGCCGAACCTGACCGCCACGTTCCTGCCGGGCTGGGTGTTCAACGTGGCCACGATTTTCCACGGCGAGGAGGCGCTGCTGGCAGCCTTGTTCCTGTTTACGGTGCATTTCTTCAACAATCATTTCAGGCCGGACAAGTTCCCCCTCGATGTCGTGATGTTCACCGGTACGATGCGCCTGGAAGAGTTCAAGCACGAGCACACGGTGGAATACAACCGGCTGGTGGCATCCGGGGAAATCGAAAAATACCTGGTTGACGCGCCTTCGCAGCCCATGACCCTCGGATCGAAGATTCTGGGCTTTACACTGATAGCGTTCGGCTTGTTGCTGCTGGTGTTCGTGCTGATCGGCGTATTCGGAGACGTGGCCGGGAGTTGATGCGCAGGCGCGGTACGCGCGCCGCTGTCGAATGCGTAGCTGGCGCGGCGCTCGCGCTGGACGTTTGCCGCAAGCGCCGAGTCACCGGTGACGCGTGTCGGAAGCGCAGCTCGCAACTATGTTTCCGATCGATATGGGCATATAATCATCCATGAAGTTTCCGCTGCAATTGGCGGTACTGGAAACAGGCGATCGGACACGGCTGAAGCGTTAACTAATCGACGAGATACTCCATGAAAAAATCGATTCTGGGCATGCTGGTCTTGGCATTGGCGCTGGTTGGCTGCGGAGAAAAAAAAGACAGCGCCGTCAAGACAGCGAAGGGCGATGCGGCAGCCGGCAAGGCGTTCGCCGAGAAGACCTGCAAGGCCTGTCACGGCGCCGACGGCGGCGGCGCGGCGCCCGCCATCCCGCACCTGGCGGCGCAGCGCGAGCGCTACCTGCTCGCCTCCCTGAACGAATACAAGGACGGAAAACGCACGCACGCCGCCCTGAGGGACATCGCCACGCATATGAGCGAGGCGGATATGCGCAATGTGGCCGCATACTTTGCCGGCCTGCCGCCCGTTCCGAGCACCGCGTCCAAGGACATCAAGCACACCTCGCCTTACGAAAAGGGCAAAGTCCTCGCGGCCGAGTGCGCCAAGTGCCACGCCGAGGACGGCAACGCCAAGGCGCCGGGAACGCCCACGCTCGCCGGCCAGCAGCCGCATTACCTGGTCGCCGCGATCCTCGAGTATCACCGCGACGATCGCAAGATGACCTCGATGAAATCGATCATGCGCGATTCCGATAGACTCGACCTGGAGAGCCTCGCCCTGTATTTCGCCGCGCAGACACCGGTGCAGCGCGCGGCGCCCGCGCGCGGCGATCCGGCCGCTGGCGAGCCGCTCAGCGCCATGTGTGGCGGCTGCCACGGCGCGCGCGGTGTCAGCGTGGACGCGGCAACCCCCAGCCTCGCCGGACAGGACGCGCAATACCTGGCCAAGGCGACCAAGTCCTATCGGACGACGCGCCAGAACTGGGGCATGCAGCGCTATATCGCCAACCTGAGCGACAAGGACATAGACAACATCGTCGCGTTTTATGCTTCCCAGCAGCCCAAGGCCGGCGACCAGATACCGAGCTCGATCCAGGACTTGGCGCAAAAATGCAACCGTTGTCACGACCAGGAGGACAATCCTTCCCTGGCGGCGCCGAAGATGAAAGGCCAGGACAAGGACTATCTGGTGATGGCCTTGAGAGCGTATCGTGATGGCAAGCGCGAAAGCACCACCATGCACAACATGAGCTTCCCCTATAGCAACGCCATCATCGAGGGCCTTGCCTCCTGGTATGCGACCCAGCCGGCGAAGTAGGTCCTAAAGCGCCTCCTCCCTACTGTTGCAGAGTTACGATGTTGCGCGGACGAAAAACCGTCCGCGCGGATCGCCGATTGCGCACGGATGAAAAGCACATCCGTGCGCAATCGGCGATCTTGTATAAAACCCCCGCGTTGTCCCAGCTTTTATTCATAACCGCGTTTTCTGCGCGGATGCGCTTTTCATCCGTACAGAAAACGTGGTTGGCGCGCGGAGCGCGCAATGGTTGTTGCAGCGCGCTTATGCCTCAGCCTACCGCAATCTCCTCGATACCGTGCCGGCGCTTCACCGCTTCCGGCGTTCCGGAAAACCACAGCTGATACATCGAAATGACCCACATGAAGGCGAAGCACAGTCCTTGCAGCGCGCCGGCGCCCATGGTCACGAAGGCGAACGGGTGCCACAGCTTGACCAGATACCAGGATATGACGTCCAGGGCGAGGCAAAGGAAAGGCAGCCCGACGATAACCGCCTTCAGCCAGACCGGCCGCCAATACGCGTGGCTGAAGATTGTGCCGACCAGGTAAAAGATGAATGTCAGGCCAAACAGATGAATGTGCGACACGCGAACCAGCGTGAAGATATCGGTTCCCGTGTCCTGCTCGGTCACCTTTTTCAGATTTTCCTGGCCGCTCAGGTTCGCCAGGTGCGGATTACTGCCATCGTGACAACTCAGGCAGCGTTTTTCGATAATCGGCTTCACCGAGGTTTCGTATTTCGCCTTGTCCGCCCCCTGCTGGACCCAGGAAACAAGCACGTTGAGTTCGTCGGGCGGGAGCATGTTCGACATCGGACCGCGCAGCGCCGATTCCAGCCGCGAACCCTTGCCGCTACCGGTGTAGGCAATGACCAGATCGTCATAGGACATGTCCTTCGGGTTGCCGTCGCGCCCCGAGTAGGTATGGAACAGATAAATCGCGGCAAACATGTAGGCAAGTCCGAGAACGAGCAGCACCGCCGTGTACATGACGCGCATGCTGGCGGGCAGTTCCGAGAAATGCAGGTAGTGGCGATGCAGTGGCGTTTCACTCATGATCTATCCGTTTTTTGGGTGGGCTGAATGTTCTGGATGCAATCCGGGTAGCGCCAAGGTTCCGGCGGTTCTTATTTGGGTGCAGGGGGCGGAGGCAGGATCAGGTAGGCGAGGCCGCGCGCCTTCTGCCGCGCATAATGGGCGGCAAGTCCGTCGACCAGCGCATCATCCAGGCCTTCTGACATCACCGCCATTTCCTTGCTCTTGCGCTCGCCCTTCTTGTAGGCGCGCAGGACCCTTTCAAGATATTCCACCCTCTGCGCGGCCAAACCGGGAGAACGCGGATCCGTGCTGTTGCCATTGACACCATGGCAGCGGTCGCAACGTTCGGCCCACTCTGCTACGGTCAGGGGTTTGCCGACCTTGGGCGCCTGGGGTGTCTGGCTGGCGTAGTAGGCGGCCAAATTCCTGGTGGTGGTTTCGTCAACTGAAGTTGCCGGACCTTTCATCGTCGCTTCGTTACGCGATCCGTCCTTGTACGCGCGCATCGCATCGATGAAATATTGCGCGTCCTGTCCGGCGAGGCTGGGTGTCGCCGGATTGCCGCTCACGCCGCCTTCCCCGTGGCAACCAACGCAACCGGCGGCGGCAGTCTTGCCCGCAGCCGCGTTGCCCGAAGCGGGTGTCTTCGCCTTGCCCGGCTTTTCCAGCGCATAGTAAAGCGCGATGTTATTGATATCGGTCTCCCTCAGACCCGACACCAGCGTCTTCATCATGTCATGCTTGCGCTGCCCACCCTTGTAGGCATTGGTTGCAGCGATGAAATACTTCGGGTCCATGCCGATCAGGCTGGGCATCCCGGGGGTCGAGCTGATCCCGGCCTCGCCATGGCATCCGCCGCAGCCCGTGGCAGCCGCTTTGCCGGCGCTGACGGCGCTCGGCTTGGCCGGAGCGGCTTTCGCGCCGCCGCCGCTCGCCGGCTCGGCCGGCTCCAGGCTCGCATAGTATGCGGATACCTTCATGATGGCATCGTCGTTCATGTACTTGACCGTATTGGCCATGGCGTTGCTGCCGCGCCCGCCCGTCTGGTAGATCTTCATCTCGAGGTGAAGGTAGACCGGCCGCTGCCCCGCGATATGGGGCACGCCCTTCTGTTTGGCGATTCCGTTCATACCGTGGCAACTGGCGCACATGGTTTCCGCCACTTGCTTGCCCTGGGCCACGTCCTGGGCGGTTGCGTACACGACCTTGAAATCCGCACTGTTGGCGGCACCCAGGTTGATGGTTTGAGCCCCCCCCGTGGTCGCCAACAGGCCGCCAACCAGGCTGACGCCGAACATCGCCAGAAAAACAGGCCGCGCGCTTCGTTTCATCGACGTTTCCTCGACCAATCATGCAAAAACGCAGCGTATTGCAATCACCTGCCAACGTCGCTGTGTCGTCAATATCTGGGATCAAGCCCGACGACATTCCCGGGAGATTCTTGTTTGAACTTATGTGAATAATCTTAGCACGAAGCGGCGCTAGGCACAGGCTCCAGGATACGATTCTGCCCTGGGTAATCGTTCAATTCTCCTCCGGATTGCGCCGCGCGCCGCGCACCGCCAGCATCGCCGCCTCCATGCGGCTGCGCACATGCAGTTTCTCCAGAATGTTCGTAATGTAATGCTTGATGGTTTTCTCCGACAAATGCAGCCGCTCCCCGATTTCGCGGTTGGTCAAGCCCTGCACCACGAGCTTGAGTATTTCCGCTTCGCGCTCGCCCAATTCTTCCAGCGGATCCTGCGGTACGGCGCTGCGGCTGAGCGCGACCAGAATTCCCGCCGCCAGCGACGGCGTGACGTATACCTCCCCTTCGGCAACGGAGCGAACCACCCGCGCCAGTTCATGCGCGGAAATCCCTTTGAGCACATAGGCGCGCGCGCCGGCCTTGAATGCCGCCAGCAACTTGTTCTCATCCTCCATCACCGTCAGCATCATCACCTTCGTCGTAGGACAGGCGATTCCAATCTTCTCCGCAGTCGCAATGCCGCCCCAACCGGGCATCGAAATGTCGAGCAGCACGACGTCGGGAACCAGATCGCGCGCCAGCCGCAGCGCCTCCTCGCCGGAGGCGGCCTCGCCGACGACTTCGAGATCGGTCTGGGCCGCCAGGGAATGCACCACGCCTTCGCGAAACAGCGGATGATCATCAGCTACCAGTATGCTGATGCGCTCAGCCATCATTGTGCTCCCGTTGCGAAAGCGGCATCCAGACGCGAACTCTGGTGCCGCGGCCGGCGGCGCTGTCGACGTCGAAACTGCCGCCCATGAGCTCGACGCGTTCGCGCATCCAGTCCAGCCCGAAATGGCCGTCCGGCTTCAGCGCGCCCGGATCGAAGCCTTTGCCATCATCGGCGACTTCGACGCTCAACCCGCCGGCAGAACCGGTCACCGAAACGCGCTGATTGGCGCCGCCGCCGTGGCGAAACCCGTTGGCCAGCGATTCCTGCAACACCCTGAACAAGGTAATCCGCACCGGCAGCGGCGCCTCGTCAGGGGCATTGTCGGACACCAGCGGCGCGAGCACGCCGGTTTTGCGCTGGTGATCGTCCACCGCGCGCTGCAAGGTCTCGGCCACGGAGGATTTTTCTATTTCCGGCAGCTGCAGACCGCGCAATATGGCGCGCAGGTCCGCCAGCGCGGACTGCAGCGCCAGGTGGATGGTGTGGAAATCCTCGGTTACGGACTTGTTGCTTCCGGCCGAATGACCGCAGTTGCCGCAGACTTCCGCCAGCGATTCGATGCGCATCGACGCCAGCGCCAATCCCTGGCCCGGTCCATCGTGCAAGTCGGTGGCGATATTGCGCAAGAATTGTTCATTCAACGCCATGGTGCGCGCTGCCGCGCGATTCACGCGATCGTGCAGATGCTCGTTTTGCACCAGCAGAGCCGTAAGCTGGTCCACCTTTTCGCCCAGTTCCCGCTGCTGTGTCGCGATCGTGCGGTTTGCCTTCCTCACCAGCGTCGCCAATAGGACCAGCATCGCCAGCGTAACCGCGCCGTGCACGCCCCAACTGCGCCATTGCGCGACGCGCACGCCCTGCTCCAGATCATCGGCTGCCTGGAAGAATCCGGCGACTGCCAGAACCGTGCGGTCGTTTTCGGCGCGCAGCGGCGCGTAGGTCTCGATCAGGCGCGACCAGCGCAGGCTCTTGAACTCGTTCGCGAACTCGTTCTTTTCCACGATGCGCGAGCGCACCTCGCCCGCGAACGCCGACGCCAGCGGCCGCTCCATCGGATACACCTGCCCCACCAGCGACGGATCGGCGCTGTTGTACATGATGCGGCCATTGCGCCCCCAGATCTTGAGCGCGACGATATGCTCGCCGAGGTGGCTGCCGCTGAGCATGCGGTCGAGCGCAAGTTGATCGGCGCCATCGAGCCTGTCGGCGTTTGCCAGCGACTGCACGCGCGGGGTCACGGCGCCATCCAGGTACAAATTGGTCACGATCCCGGTGCCATTGACAACGCCGGCTTCGATCTGGCGGCCCACCCAGGTCCCGATCAGCGCCATGCCGGCAAGCAAAACCAGGAAACCGATCAGCAGGAACCGGTGTACGAGGCTGAGCTTGGATAACATGTTCATAAGAATACGAGTCATTCTAACAGCCACCGTCCGCAGCCACCATCGCCCATGGTCTCGGACCAAGAGCGCGGAGGTCCGATCAAAATAGGATCCATGGTCCATTGTGCGCTCGTCCGCGACTCTTCATCATCGGTGGCATGGCTACGCTTTCGCAAGAGCAGGCTGAAGACCGGGGCGGCAACCGGATCGTGGTCGTCGCTGTCGTCGCGATCGCCGCTTGGCTCGCCTGTGTCTGCCCGCCCGCAGTCGCTTCCAAGGCACGGCCGAGCGTGCACCAAACCACGCTGGACGAGCAGAACCAGAAAACGCCCGAGCTCGCTACAGACGAATTCAAAGCGCTGCTGGCAAAGGGCAGCGCTGTCGTATTCGACGCACGCACGACCGAGGAATACGCCGTCGCGCATATCCCGGGAAGCCGGATTCTGGACGAAAAGCAGCTCGGACGCTTCACCCAGACCTTTCCCGACAGGAATATCAGCATCGTCGTGTATTCCAACGGCCCTTTCTGCGACCGCGCCCGGATTCGATCGGAAGATCTGCTGCGTCTCGGATATACGAGGATAAGCCGCTATCAGCTCGGCCTGCCGGTCTGGCGGGCGCTAGGAAATACAGCGGAAACCAGCCTGCAGGGATTCCGCCAGGTCGCACGCGACAGCAATACCTTCGCGGTCGACGCGCGCAGCCGCGCCGAATACGCGGCGGGCACCCTGCCCGGCGCGCAGGCGATCCTCGCCGGTGAAGTGAGCAAGGCCGAAAAGGACCGCCGCCTGCGCTACCTTGACCACAGCGCGCGGGTGATCGTTTTTGCCAACAACGCGGGCGAAGCGCGCGCCGTAGCCGATGAATTCGCCCGCAACGGGTATTCGAATGCCAGCTACTTCGGCGGCACCTACGCAGAGTTGAAGCGGGCCAGATTCTTTAACGAGCGCAAACCGTCTGCGTCGGATCTTGACGTTTTACCGAAATGAACTGAAAGGCGAGCATGCCCAAACATATCTTTCGACTGGTGTCTTTGATCCTGGGCATTGTCGCGGTTGCGATCATCGCCATGCCGTTTCTCACCGTGGAGTCCTTCTACCGGTTCGGCCACTACCGCGCCAATTCCGTTACCGAAATCGCCGCACAGGAGCCGGTCCTGCAAACGGCCAACTACTGCAAGGATTGCCACACCGAGCGCCACGCGCAGTGGTCCGCCAGCAGCCACAAGTCGGTCACCTGCGAAGTGTGCCACGGCGCGGCACTGAAACATCCGCAAAACGGCAAGCTGCCGATTCCAAAAGATGCGGCGAAACTATGCACCCTGTGTCATGAAGCCATGCCGGAAAGGCCCCGTACCCAGCCGCAGATCCAGGTGGCTGCGCACTCAGGCGGGCAGCAATGCACCGTCTGTCATAACCCGCATTCGCCCAAGATTGCCGCCGCCCTGGTACGCGTCGCAGGAAATGCAGCCACCGGAAAGCAGAAGTCTGCCGATTGCGCCGCCTGTCACGGCACCGCGGGAATCAGCCCGAACGACACCTGGCCGAATCTTGCAGGGCAAAACGCCGCCTACCTGGTGCGGATATTGTCCGCCTACAAATCCGGCGATCAAAAGGACGTGGCGATGACGCCCCTGGCGCAGGCCCTGAGCGATACCGACATCCAGAATCTGGCGACCTTTTACGCCGGTTTGAACTGCAAAGGGGCGGCGGGCGAAAACGCCGCGGGCGATGTCGCCGCCGGCAAAATCCTGGCGAAGAACTGCGTCGCCTGCCACGGCGAGACCGGCATCGGCAGCAATCCTGCCTGGCCGCAACTGGCCGGGCAAAAACCAGGCTACCTGGTGAACGTGCTCAAGGCGTTCAAGGCGGGATTGCGCAAAGACCCGATGATGGCGGGCGTTAGCAGAGGCCTGAGCGACAGCGATATCGCAGACCTGGCCGCGTACTACGCCAAGCAGAACTGTCAGTCTACCAAGCAAGGGAAGGTGAAACCATGAGAGACGAAGACACAAGACCGACGCTGGCGGCACGACGCGGATTCCTTGCCAAACTCGCCGGCGCCGCAAGCTGTGCCGGCGCCGCTGTTGCCGCCGCAAGTTTGGGTGTCATTCCGGCAGCCTCGGCGAAAACCGAGACGCCACTCGATGCTGCTTCTTTTCCCACCAAGGATTACGACTGGACCAGGCATCAATGGGGCTTCGGCGTGGATGCAACCAAGTGCATCGGCTGCCTGCGCTGCGTCGAAGCGTGCAAGACCGAAAACGACGTTCCGCGCAATGCGCACCAGTTCCGCACCTGGGTAGAGCGCTATGTTCACCTCGAGGGCGAGGGTGAGGTGCGCATCGACAGCCAGCAGGATCCGGTCAACATCGAGGCCTCCGGCTCGGAGAAGGAATTCAGATTCGCCAACCGCTACAAGGACGCGAAAGTGGACAAAGCGTTCTTCGTGCCCAAACTGTGCAACCAGTGCACGCATCCGGCCTGCGTCCAGGTTTGCCCCACCGGCGCGACCTACCGGACCAAGGACGGCGTGGTGCTGATCGATCATGGTTATTGCATCGGCTGCAGATACTGCGTCCAGGCCTGCCCCTACGGCGCGCGCTATTTCGACGAGGAAAAGGGCGTTTCGGACAAATGCACCTGGTGCTATCACCGCATCACCAAGGGGCTGCAGCCGGCATGCGTCGAGGTATGCCCGGTCGGCGCGCGGGTTTTCGGCGACCAAAAGGACAAACAAAGTCCGATCAGCCTGTTCATCCGCAACAACCGGGTGCAGGTGCTCAGACCCGAGACCGGCAACGCGCCGAATGTATTTTATGTAGGCATCGACAAAGAGGTGAACTAGTGGAAGCTATCATTCAATTCGCCCCTTATACGGGCTGGGTCTATCCGAACGAAACGGTATTCGAATGGTCGGTGCTCATCGCCGTCTATCCCTATCTCACCGGACTGGTCGCCGGAGCATTCACCGTCTCGAGCCTGTATCAGGTATTCGGCTTCGAACGGCTGAAGCCGGTCGCGCACATGGCTTTGTTGACATCGCTCAGCTTCATGATTTTCGTGCCTACACCGCTGCTGCTGCACCTGGGACATCCGGAACGCGCATTCAATTCCACCATCACGCCGCATCTGACCTCCGCCATGGCGATGTTTGGCTTCTTCGCGAGCTTTTACGTCGCGCTGTTGATTCTCGAGGGCTGGTTTGCCTACCGCCCCTTCATCGTCGATCAGGCGCAAAAGCAGTCCGGCCTGCTGGGGAAGTTCTACAGCCTGCTGACGCTCGGTTCGCATGACGTATCCGAGCATGCGATGCGTTACGACAGGAAATGGATCTTTGCGCTTGCCGTCATCGGCATTCCCGCGGCGCACGGCCTGCATGGCTATGTCGGTTTCATGTACGGTTCGCTCAAGTCGCGCGAATGGTGGTCATCCGATCTGATGCCGGTGATATTTCTCTTTTCGGCCATTATCTCCGGCGTTTCGCTGCTGGCGGTGCTCTACGTCGCATCGTGCAAACTGCGCAAGATAGCGGTCGATCTCGCTTGCCTGAAAGGTCTGGCTTATACGATCTGGGCATTCATCATGGTCGCCCTGGTGCTGGAAGGCCTGGAATTCGCCAATATCGTCTACAAAGGCCGCGAAGGCGTCGACATGATCATGCAGTACGTGACCGGCCCCCTGCTGGTGCCCTATTTCATCCTGCAGTTCGCGGTCGGCGCCATCACGCCTTTTTTCTGGCTGTCGTACATGATCTGGCGCGGCACCAGCGGCCGCGCCCTGGTGATCGGCGTCACCGTCTGCGCCTGCCTGGTGCTGTTCTCGGTGTTCATGATGCGCTGGAATGTCGTCATCGGCGGGCAGGAAATCTCCAAGACCGGAAAAGGGCTGCTGAGCTATCACATGCCCTTCTTCGGCAAGGAAGGCGCGCTAGTGGCGATCCTGCTGACCATAGCGCCGCTCGGATTGCTGTACGTATTGACCCGGCTGTTTCCGCCCTGGGCGGACGCAGCGACGCATGCCCACTCCTGAAACACAGATGCACAAGCCGAAGGTGCCTGCCGCATCGAGCCATTTGCCCGCGGCAGGCTGGTTCGATTGATTTGAAATGCAACATCAACCTGTAAGGAAAGCGACATGAAACGCGTAATGATCCTGGCTGGAACAATCGCGGTACTGATGGTCAGCGGACCGGTTGCGGCCGCGGACGGCAAGGCGGTCTATGACAAGTCGTGCAAGGGCTGCCATACGGCGATGAAACCGAAGTTGGGCGACAAGGCGGCGTGGGCGCCGCTGATCAAGCAGGGCGACGCTGCGCTGACCGCTTCGGTCATGAAAGGCAAGCCTCCGATGCCGCCCAAAGGCGGGGCCGCCAACGAAGCCGACGTAAAAGCCGCGGTCGAATACATGATGAGCCAGGGCAAGTAGCCCCGCCCCGATCCAAGCCGCTATCGGTACCGGGTCGGCCGGCTATATACGGCGTCTTAAGTACTGCCGCATGCGCGGCGGACTTGCGCGCTACGCGCGCCAACCGCGTATTCGGTACGGATAAAAGCCATCCGTACCGAATACGCGGTTATAGTTAACAACAACAATGGCGTGGGGGTTTCATACAAGATCGCCGATTGCGCGCGGACGGCTTCCCGTCCGCGCAACTTTGCAACTTTCTGGCATTGATGGTCAGGCATCTCAATATCTTCGGCCAGGTGCAGGGCGTGGGCTTTCGCTACCACTTCAGCAAGGAGGCGCAGCGCCTGGGCATAAAGGGCTGGGTGCGCAACCGCCGCAGCGGCAGCGTCGAGGCGATGATCGAGGGCACGCCGGAAGCGGTGGAGGCGCTGCTCGCCTGGGCGCGGCTGGGCCCGCCTTCGGCGCAGGTGGAGCGCGTCGAGGTCAGCGCCGCCGAAGGCGCATTCGCCGGCTTCGAGCTGCGGCCGACTCAATAGTGCGCTCGCGCGCCCTTACGGATAGATCACCTGCACGTTTTCCGGCCGCAGCCATTCGCGCAGCGACTGCATCAGGGCGTCATCCAATCTGACGCGCCAGTCCTCGCCCAGGCGCATTTCGCAACTGGCCGCGCCGTTGTGATAGCACACGCACACCGCACAGCTGCCTTTGCGGTAAGGCGTTAGCAGATCCCTGAGGTGGGCGGCCGCGGCGGAGCCCGAGCGGCTGGCCTCGCCATTGATCGACAGGCGAATGGCTTTGGCGAACTGGCTGCGCGCGGCCGCCAGGTCGTAAATCTTGTCGGCGATGATGCGCATGAACGTGACGTCGCCTTCCTCGCCTGCCGCGGCCCGCCGCACGATCTTTGCCTTGGCTTCGATCACCAGCAGCTTGTCCTCCTTGCACAGGTCCCGGTACTGGTCGAACACTTCGCTGTAAATGGTGACTTCCTGGACGGCGCTGCCGTCGCTCAGGTTGAGGATCACCATGCGCCCGCCCTGCGTCCTCTGGATGCGCACCGATTCGACCACGCCGGCGATGAGCTGGCTCTTTTGCTGGTGTTCGCCGTTGGCGCCGGGCTGCAGGCTCTTGAGCGAACCGCGCACGAAGCGCTGTACCTCCGCGCGGTAGGCGCTGAACGGGTGTCCGGAGAGATAAAAGCCGAGACTCGCTTTTTCCTCCTTCAGCAGGCGCCCCTCGTCCCAGCACTCGGCGCTGATCAGCGCAGGACGCTCCGCCCCGGCGCCGCCGGCGTCGCCGAACAGGTTGACTTGCTGGGCGTGGCGCTCGCGCTGCTCCGCCGCCTCGAGCGCGATGCCGACCGAGGCGAGCATGCTGGCGCGGTCGCGGTTGATGCAATCGAACGCCCCGGCGCGCACCAGCGCCTCGACCACGCGGCGGTTGACCACGCGCTTGTCGACACGCTCGCAAAAATCGAACAGGTCGCGAAACGCCCCACCTTCCTCGCGCGCGCGCACGACGGCGCCGATCGCCGATTCACCCGTGCCTTTCACCGCGCCCAGGCCATAACGGATAGTTTTCGCGTCCACCGGCACGAATCGGTATGCGCCGCTATTGATCTCGGGCGGCAGCACCTCCAGACCGTTTGCCGCGGCGTCGACGTAGATGCCGTGCGCCTTGTCCGTGTCGTCCATTACCGCCGACAAGTTGGCGGCCATGAACTCCGACGGAAAATGCGCTTTCAGATAAGCGGTCTGGCAGGCGACCAGAGCATAGGCCGCGGCATGCGACTTGTTGAAGCCGTAGCCGGCGAATCTCTCCATCAGATCGAACAGTTCGCTCGCCTTTTTCTTGTCCACGCCGTTCTTCCCGGCGCCGGCGACAAAAACGTCGCGTTGCTGGGCCATTTCGTCGGCATTCTTCTTGCCCATCGCGCGGCGCAGCAGGTCGGCGCTGCCCAGGCTGTAGCCGCCGATCACCTGCGCGATCTGCATCACCTGCTCCTGGTAGACCATGATGCCGTAGGTCGAGCCGAGGATCGGCTGCAGGCGCGCATCCAGATATTCGACGCGCTGCTTGCCCTGCTTGCGCTCGATGAACTCGGGAATCAGGGCCATCGGGCCGGGACGGTATAAGGCCACCAGGGCGATGATGTCCTCGAAGCGGTCGGGTCGCGCCTGCTTCAGCAGGTCGCGCATGCCGCGCGATTCGAACTGGAACACGGCGGTGGTGTTGGCGCCGGCGAATATCCTGTAGATCGCGGGATCGTCGAGCGGGATCGTCTCCAGCGAAAATTCCGCTTGCGGCTCGCCGCGACGGCGGCTGCGGATGTGACGCATCGTCCAGTCGAGTATGGTGAGCGTGGTCAGGCCGAGGAAGTCGAATTTCACCAGGCCGACGGCCTCGACATCCTTCATGTCGAACTGCGACACCACGCTCTCCGCGCCCTGGGCCGTGTACAGCGGGCAGAAATCGGTAAGCTTGCCCGGAGCGATCAGCACGCCGCCGGCGTGCATGCCGACGTTGCGCGTCAGGCCTTCGAGCTGCCCGGCAAGCGCGAGCAGTTCGCGTGTTTCCTGGTCGCTTTGCTCGCGTTCCGCCAGGCGCGGTTCCATGTCCCGCGCCATGGCGAGCGTGATCAGCTTACCCGGCGTGAACGGAATCAGTTTGGCCAACTCGTCGGTGCGGCCGTAGTTCCATTCCATCACCCGCCCGACGTCGCGCACCACCGCCTTCGCTGCCATGGTGCCGAAGGTGGCGATCTGCGACACCGATTGCGCGCCGTACTTTTTCTTCACGTACTCGATGACGCGGTCGCGGCCGTCCTGGCAGAAGTCGATGTCGAAGTCGGGCATGGACACCCGCTCCGGATTGAGGAAGCGTTCGAACAGCAGGTCGTAGCGCAGCGGGTCGAGATCGGTGATGCCGAGCGAAAAGGCGACCAGCGAACCCGCGCCGGAGCCGCGCCCCGGCCCGACCGGCACCGCGTTCGACTTGGCCCAGTTGATGAAGTCGGCGACGATGAGAAAGTAGCCGGAGTAGCCCATCTGGGCGATGGTCTTGATCTCGAATTCCAGGCGCGCGCGGTACTCGGGTTCGCGCCGGGTGCGCACCTTCTGATCGGGGAAGAGTTTTGCCAGGCGCAACGCGAGTCCCTCGCCGGCCTGTTGCGCGAGATAGGCTTCCAGGCTTACTCCCACCGGCGTCGGAAACGGCGGCAGCTTGCTCTTGCCCAGTTCCAGCGTGAGGTTGCAGCGCCGCGCGATCTCGACGCTGTTGGCGAGCGCCTCGGGAATATCGGCGAACAGTTCGCCCATTTCCGTCTGGGTCTTGAAGTAGCTCTCTCGCGTGAACAGGCGTGGCCGGCGCTGGTCGGCGAGCACGTAGCCCTCGGCGATGCACACGCGCGCTTCGTGTGCGAGAAATTCCTCCGGCGCGAGGAACTGCACCGGGTGGGTGGCGACCACCGGCAACTGCAACTGGCCGGCGAGCGCGAGCGCGCGCTGAATATAGTGTTCGGTGGATGCGCCGCCGGCGCGCTGCAGCTCGATATAGAAGCGCCGCGGGAACAGCTGCGCCCATTCCTCCGCCAGGCGCCGGGCCTGCGCGGCATTGTCCTGCATGAGCGCGCCGCCGATGTCGCCCGCCTGCGCAGCGGAGAGCGCGAGCAGGCCGTCGGCGCTCTGTTCGCGCAGCCAGTCCTTCCTGATCTCGGCGCGCCCGCGCGCCTGGTTTTCCAGCCAGGCCCGTGTCAGCAGCTCGGACAGCTGCAGGAATCCTTTGCGATTGCGGCACAGGAGCAGCAAGCGCGACGGTTTGTCGCGCTCGGCTTCGTTGGTGATCCAGATGTCGCAGCCGATGACCGGCTTCACCCCCGCGGCACGCGCCGCCTTGTAGAATTTGACCATGCCAAACAGATTGGCCAGATCGGTAATCGCGAGCGCCGGCATGCCGTCTTCCGCGGCGCGCGCCACCGCCGCGTCTATGCGCACGATGCCGTCAGTGACCGTGAATTCACTGTGCAGGCGTAAATGGACGAAGGCGGGAGTCATGGGTAGCGCAGCAATCTGTGGCCGAAATTTTACCACCGGCGCATCGCCCGGCAGGACGTTCGAGACAAATCAACAGCCTGCGCACGCCGCCCGGGTGGCGACAGGTCGCGATAAGCGGGAGTTGCGCGGTTCCCTTGTATAATTGCGGCCCTGCTGCGCCATGACGTCGGCGCGTGAATGTCATGAATATTCTCAACATCGCCGCCTACAGATTCGTCGCGCTCGACCACCTGCCCCAACTTCGCGCAGCATTCAAGGCACGCGGCAATGAGCTCGGGCTGAAGGGCACCATCCTCGTCGCGGAGGAAGGTATCAACCTCGTCCTCGCGGGCGCCGCCGCGAGCATCGAGGCTTTTCTGGAGACGCTGCTGACGGACGCGCGCTTCGCCCCCATCGGCGTCAAGCGCAGCTGGTCGGAAAAGCAGCCCTTTAATCGCCTGCTGGTGAAAATCAAGCGTGAAATCGTCAGCATGAACCGGCCCGAAGTCAATCCGTGCGAAGCGCACGCGCCGCGGCTCGCGCCGCGGGAACTCAAGCGCTGGCTGGACGAGGGCCGGGCCGTCGTGCTGCTCGATACGCGCAACCAGTTCGAGGTGAATGTGGGCTCGTTCGAAAACACGCTTTCGCTCGGACTGAAATCCTTCAGCGATTTCCCGCGTGCAACGCAGGCACTGCCAGAAAAACTGAAAGGCGAGCCCATTGTCACGTTCTGCACCGGCGGCATACGCTGCGAAAAAGCCGCGCCCTGGCTGATCAGCCAGGGTTTTCGCGAGGTCTACCAACTCGACGGCGGCATTCTCAATTACTTCGAGTACTGCGGCGGCGCGCATTTCCGCGGCGACTGCTTCGTCTTCGACCAGCGCGTGGCGCTCGACGCCGGCCTGCGCCAGACCGGCAGCACGACTGGCCGCGACGCATGAGCCAGGCCGGCCCCTCGCACAAAACCCTCGCTTTCGCCGCGCTGCTCCTCGGCGCCGCGGCCATTGCCTTTGCGCCGATTTTCGTGCGCCTGTCGGACACCGGGCCGACCGCAAGCGCGTTTTGGCGCGTGGCGCTTGCGGCCGTGCCGCTGTGGATATGGGCGGGCATGTCGCCCTCCGCCGAACGCAGCCGCTCGCTGCAGTGGAAACCGCTCGTCATCGCCGGGCTGTGCTTTGCCGGCGATCTCGGGGCCTGGCATGTGTCCATCATGTACACCACGGTTGCCAATTCCACACTGGAGGCGAATTTCGCACCGATTTTCGTGACCCTCGGCGCCTGGTTGCTGTTCCGCCAGCGCGTGTCGCGCTTGTTCCTGATCGCACTGACGGTGACGCTGGGCGGCGCCGTGCTGCTGATTGGCCCCAATTTCGCTCTCGGAGGCCGCGCCTTGCTCGGCGATGCGCTCGGCGTGCTGACCGCGGTGTTCTATGCCGGCTATATGCTCGCGATCAAATCGGCCAGCGCGCGCACGGGAACGGCAGGCATCATGGCAGTGAGCACCACCGTCGCGGCCTTCGTCCTGTTTCCGTACGGCCTCGCCACAGCCGAGGTGTTCATGCCGCAATCGGTGAACGGCTGGCTGGTCTTGATCGGCCTTGCGCTCATCCCCCACATCGCCGGCCAGAGCCTGATCGCCTACGGCTTCGCACATTTGCCGGCGTCGTTTTCCTCCGTGAGCCTGCTGCTGCAGCCGGTGCTGGCCGCCGTCTACGCCTGGGCACTGCTGGGCGAAGCCGTCGGGCCGGTGCAAATGCTGGGCGGACTGGTGGTGCTCGCCGGCATCTACCTGGCCAGGCGCGCGAGCTAGAGCGAGCGAAGCGACGGGCGACAAAACGATAGGGGAATCAATCCGCCGTGCAACCCAAGCATGGATTTATCACAGGCACTTCATCTCCAGCAGTTTGGCCGCCTTGTTCAAGCGTGTATCAAAACTGGCGAAAAGGATAGGCAACCCGGAAATGCGGCGAGCCTCGTAAGCAGCGGCAAGCTGAATGCTGTCGTAACCGCGTAGTGCAAAAGTATCGGCATATTCTCCCGCCCGCTCAACCAGCGCCTGATTCACTTCCAAGACCACGAAGCGCGGCCAGTCCTTGGCCAGTGCGGCCTTGGCTTGCTCGATGAGAGCGGCATCCTTAGGCACTTCCCGTGCGCGCCGCGACAATGCCGCATGGGCTTCTGCCCAGGCGATACGGCACACCGCCACCGCCTCGGCTTCCGCCACATTCCGCTTCAACTCCTTGCTTCCCGCCTCGACGATGTAGAGTTTGATGAGCGAGGAGGTGTCACAGAACAATATCATCCGCGGTCTTCCAGGACCATTGCGGAAACGGTCTTGCCGCCTGTCTGCAACGCAAGCGCGGCGCCTTTAGGTTTGCCGCCTTGCCAGGTTGCCATGCCGGCTGCCAATAAGCGTGATACGCCCGCGTTCCCGGCTTGAGGTACACCGACAACCCGCGCCACGATTTTGCGATGCGAGGTCAATTCCAGCATTTTTCCGGATTGCGTCTCGCGCAGGTATTGCGCCAAATGAGACTTGAATTCTTGCATAGACACTTTCATTATGACCTCTTTTATTGCCATAAAAGCGATATTATGACCTTTTTTGTGCAAACAAGTCAAAGGTCGCGCAGCCACACCCACGGGGACGAGTTGACGATATAAACAATAATGTTTATAGTGCCGCCGTGAACAGCAGAGAATTCAAACGCTGGCTGACTCAACGCGGAGCGACCTTTCCGCGGAGCGACCTTTCAAGCGGGAAAAGGCTCGCACCTGAAAGTGTATTTGAACGGCAAATAGTCTGTTCTACCGATGCACAACTCGGAACTCAAGACGGGCACGGTCGAAGCTATCAAGAAACAACTTGGATTGAAGTAAGGAGAGCACCATGTTCATGTACCCTGTCACCCTCACCCCGGACAAAAAAGATGGCGGATTCGTTGTCACCTTCACCGACATCCCCGAAGCCATCACCCAAGGCGAAACCAAGGATGAAGCCCTGGCTGCCGCGAAAGATGCGCTGGAATCCGCACTTGACTTCTACTTCGAAGACAAGCGCGCCGTGCCCACGCCATCGAAGGCCAAACGAGGCCAGCGCGTCATCGAACTTCCGGCCAGCTTGTCAGCGAAGATTCTGCTGCTCAACGAGATGATCGCGCAGAATGTACGCCCGGCCGAGCTTGCACGTCGCCTCCATACCACCCCACAGGAGATCAACCGGCTAACCAATGTGCGGCATACAACGCGCATTGACGGCATCGCTGCCGCACTGCAAGCTCTTGGCAAACATCTGGATATGCGCGTGGTTGAAAACTAGAAAACGTTATTTCCGTCTCTCAACGCTGCTGCCTGGCGCTTGACCGCGGGCGCCCCCCGCCCCGATAATAGATGGGGCAACATATTATGAAATATGGGTAGCCATATGAAAACTACGGTCGAGCTTTCGGACGCGCTTCTGGTTGAGGCCAGGAAAATCGCCGCGCGCGACGGCGTCACGGTACGAACACTCATCGAGCAGGGTTTGCGGTACGCGCTTACCCAGCGCAAGCAGCACGGGCGATTTCGCTTGCGCAAGGCGACTTTCAAAGGGCGCGGCCTCAGCGCGACGGCGCGCGGCGCCGGCTGGGAGCAATTGCGGGAGCTGGCCTATGAGGGGCGCGGCGGGTGATCGCCGTCGACACCAATATCCTGGTATACCCGCACCGCGAGGACTCGGAATGGCATCAAGCCGCCTATCAGCGGCTGGCGGTACTTGCCTCAACGTTGCCGCGCGACCACTCCACCTGGTGACCCGCCGAATTCAATTCCGCGGCGGTCCTGCTACATGAAGAACAGGGCGCCGCGGTAGTCGGTGAAATAACGCGGCGCACGGCGCTCGATGCGCACCTCTTTCACGCTGGATTCCTCTCGAGAAGCAGGAGTTGCGCTGTGCTGCGCCATTGCCACAACGATCACGGCCGGAGCAGACTTGCGAACTCGTTCGCGATAGCTCTCCAGGCCCGCAGTCTGCGAGGGTTCGGGCTGGACTGGCGCGAGCGCGAGCAGCGTGACGCGATTGCGTTCCGGCTCGTTTTCGCCCGCGGCCGCAATCGGCTGCGGCTCCAGCGTCGCCACCAGTTCGATTGCAGGCACGACCGGCGCGAATGCGAGCAACGTCACACGAATGCGCTCCGTCTCGTTTTCGCCCGCTGCCGCAATCGGCTGCGGCTCCAGCGTCGCCAACACCTCGGCGACAGGCGCAAGCGCAAGCAGCGTCACGCGATTGCGCTCCGTCTCGTTTTCACCCGCGGCCGCAATCGGCTGCGGTTCCAGCGTCGCCACCAGCTCCATTGCAGGCACAACCGGCGCAAGCGCGAGCAACGTCACGCGATTGCGTTCCGGCTCGTTTTCGCCCGCGGCCGCAATCGGCTGCGGCTCCAGTGTCGCCACCAATTCGAATGCAGGCATGACCGGCGCGAGCGCGAGCAGCGTGACTCGATTGCGTTCCGGCTCGTTTTCGCCCGCCGCCGCAATCGGCTGCAGTTCCAGTGTCGCCACCAATTCGAATGCAGGCATGACCGGCGCGAGCGCGAGCAGCGTAACACGATTGCGTTCCGGCTCGTTTTCGCCAGCGGCCGCAATCGGCTGCGGCTCCAGAGTCGCCACCCGCTCAGGTGCGGCAGCAACCGGCAAGGAAGAGAGCGCGACAGCGGCCTCGGGCAGTCTTCGCGCGGGTGCGCCGATTTCGATGTCCTGCGGCAACAAACTCAGCCTCGACCTCGCCGCCGGAAGGATCATCCGGCTGGCCGGCGCGGCTGCGACCTTCATCATGCCGCCGACGTCATGCCGCGCCTCGCTCTGCAAACGCGCGTACAAAAGCGCATAGCGGTAAAACCTGTCGATGTCGGGAGTGGTCGGCATGCGCTCTTGCGCCGAAGCAGTCAACACCGCGTCGTCATCGCGCTCCGCCGCCTGGCGCGCAGCGCCGGGTGCGCGGAACAAGCCGGCAAAAATGCCGGTGTCGCCTTTGCTCCCGACCAGGCGGCTCAGGTTGATCGACTCGGCATGCGGCGCGGTGAGCGCCACGCGCAGATTGGGCATAGCCGCATTGGCAAGCTCGATGGACTTGCCCGGATTGAGCACCACATCCCCGCCGGCCGTAGTCACCGCCCGCTCGTCCTGGCCGATCACATGAATCCTGCCGTCGGCGAGGATCGCCAGCGGGCGCGGCTGAGCCACGCGTGCATCGCTCCTCGCCGCGAACGCCATTCGCGGCAAGCGCAAGGACGAATCGATCGCGCCCGCCAGGTCCAGGTTAATGCGCGGGCCGGAAACGATGCCATTGATCATGAACAATACGCTGCCGTTGGAACTCAGGCCGCCTAGAATGTTCAAGGACTGCGAGTCGAAAACATGGTTCAGAACCGAACTCTGGGCGCTTGGCTGCAAGAATCTAAGCACCTCGTTGGCAGCCACGTTGAAGCTCTGCCAGCTCATTTGCGTACGCACGCTGGTGGACGTGACGGTCAGCGTCGCCGGAGCGTAGGTGGCGCTGCCCACGCTGACCACAGGCCCCGCTGGAGCGGCAACGGCGGTGCCCCCGCAGGTGGAGGCCACCGCCAGGCATAGCAATTTGCGCGAAAACTTGCCGGTCATTGCAATCATAAAAACCCGAACAGAGGCTGTCCCGCAGCCAATCTAGCACAAGTCCGGCGGGACTGCGTCGCGCCAGTACTGGCCGGCGCGCACGCAGCGTTAGACCACCACAGTGCGGGCCTGCCCTGTCGTTCGCGCCTCGATGCGGCCGATGCGGTAGACGCGCTCGCCGGCTTCGGTGAGCATGCGCATCGCCGCGTCGGCGTCAACTTCGCCGACGATCAGGCTCATGCCGATGCCGCAATTGAACACGCGGTGCATTTCGGCAGCGGCGACACCGCCATGCTGTTGCAGCCACTTGAACAGGGGCGGCATGGGCCAGGCCGACTGCTGCAGCACGGCGGTGACGCCCTCGGGCAGCGCGCGCGGGATGTTTTCGACCAGCCCGCCGCCGGTGATATGCGCCAGGCCCTTGACCTTGACTTGCTGCATCAGCGCGAGCAGCGGTTTCGCGTAAATGCGCGTGGGCTCGAGCAGCACCTCGGCCAGCGGCCGGCCATGGAAGTCCGCCTGCAGGTCGGGCTGCACGCGCTCGATGATGGCGCGGATCAGCGAATAGCCGTTGGAGTGCGCGCCGCTGGATGCCAGCCCCAGCACCGCGTCGCCGGCGCAAATCGCGCTGCCGTCGATTATGGCGCTCTTTTCCACCACGCCGACGGCGAAACCGGCGAGATCGTACTCGCCGGGCGGGTACATACCGGGCATCTCCGCCGTTTCGCCGCCGATCAGCGCACAGCCGGCCAGCTCGCAGCCGCGCGCGACACCTTTGATCACAGCGGTGGCGGTGGCGACATCGAGCTTGCCGCAGGCGAAGTAGTCTAAAAAGAACAGCGGCTCGGCGCCCTGCACCAGCACGTCGTTGGCGCTCATCGCGACCAGGTCGATCCCCACCGTATCGTGGCGGTTCAGGTGAAACGCGAGTTTCAGCTTGGTGCCGACACCGTCCGTGCCCGCGACCAATACCGGCTCGCGGTATTTCTTCGAGATTTCGACCAGTGCGCCGAAACCGCCGATGCCGGTGAGAACCTCGGGCCGCATGGTGCGTCTGGCGTAGGGTTTGATCGCCTCGACCAGGGCGTCACCGGCGTCGATGTCCACGCCGGCATCGCGGTAGGACAAGGATTCTTTGGGGGGAGTGTTCAAGATTCGTATGGATTTGTATGTTTGGCGAGATACGGCTACAGTTTTGAGTTTTGCAGTGCGCAGTTTACTCGAAATGACGCCCAAAATCCTCGCCGAACCGAACAATCTGTGGTGGTTTATCCTCGCCGCGGTGTTTGTTGCGCTGCTCTATTTCCTCAGCCCGATCCTGGCGCCCTTTCTGTTCGCCGCGATCCTCGCCTACATCAGCAATCCACTGGTCAGCTGGCTAGCGCGCCACCGCGTGCGGCGCGCCCTGGGCGTGGTGCTGGTGATGCTGCTCCTAGGCGGCTTGTTCGTGCTGCTGCTTTTAATCCTGCTGCCGCTGTTCATCAAGGAGGTGCGCCTGCTGTCCGAGCGGCTGCCGGGGTTCCTGGCACAGCTCAACGACAATCTGGTTCCCTGGATCAAGGCCAGGTTCGGGGCGGAACTTCAGTTCGATCTTGTCGCGCTGAAGAAGCTCATCGGCGACAACCTGCAGGGCGCGGACGGCCTGGGGATGAAACTGCTCGACTCGCTCAGGATCGGCGGCATCGCGCTACTGGGCTTCATGGTCAACCTGCTGCTGGTGCCGGTGGTGCTGTTCTACCTGCTGCGCGACTGGAACGGGCTGCTGGCGCAGGTCAATGACCTGCTGCCGCGGCGCTGGCAACCGAAGCTGACCGGCATCGCCGCGGAAATCGATGCCGTTCTGGCCGAATTTCTGCGCGGGCAGATCGCGGTGATGGTTCTGATGAGCGTGCTCTATGTCCTTGGCCTGTGGCTGGCGGGGCTGGAGTTCGCCCTCCCTATCGGCATCATCACCGGCATGCTGGTGTTCGTGCCTTATGTCGGCATGCTCATCGGTTTGCTGCTCGCAACCCTGGTAGCCCTGATGCAATTTCCCGGCGCGAGCGGCGTCATCCCGGTATGGATCGTGTTCGGCATCGGCCAGACGCTGGAAGGCACGCTGGTGACGCCGCTGCTGGTGGGCAAGCGCATCGGCCTGCATCCGGTGGCGGTGATCTTCGCCCTGCTCGCGTTCGGCCAGATCTTCGGCTTCTTCGGTGTGTTGCTGGCGCTACCAGCGAGCGCGGCGCTGCTGGTAGGCCTGCGCCACCTGGGCGCCCGGTATCGCGACAGCAGCCTGTATAAGTGATGATGCGGCAACTGCTCCTGCAACTGGCGCCGCCGCCGGCGCCCACTCTGGACAACTACCTGCCCGGGCGCAACGGCGCCGCCCTGCAGACCCTGCGCGACATCGCGCGCGGCGCGGGCGCGGAGCGCTTCGTCTACCTGTGGGGCGAGCCAGGGAGCGGCCGCACGCATCTGTTGCGCGGCCTGGCGCAAGCCCTGGGTGGCCGCACGGCGCAGTATCTCGGCGAAGCGCCGGGCAGCTCCCTGGAAAACGACAGTCTGAAGGAGGACAGGCTGATCGCCGTCGACGATGTGCAGAAGCTGTCGGCGGAAGGCCAAATCGCGCTGTTCGATCTGTACAACCGCGTGCGCGCAGGCGGCGGTGCGCTCGCGGCTGGCGGCGACGCCGCGCCGGCGCAGCTCGCCCTGCGCGCAGATCTGCGCAGCCGCCTCGCCTGGGGCCTCGCGTTCCAGCTGCATCCCCTGTCGGACGCGGAAAAGGCCGCGGCACTGCGCGAGCATGCCCGCGGGCGCGCGCTCGATCTCCACGAGGATGTCATCGCCTACCTGCTGAAGCACGCGCGCCGCGACATGGCGAGCCTGATCGGCATCCTCGATGCGCTCGATCGCTACTCGCTCGAACAAAAACGCCCGGTCACCCTGCCGCTGGTTAGGGATGCCCTGGAATCGATGAAAGACTATCTGGTGTGATCGTACTGAGACGGGATACGCAAGACATTCTTGGTGCTATTAAAGGGCAGGAAGTTTTGCTAATTTTAAGAACCTCGTTTCTTGTACGGATGGGGTATATCCGTACAAGAAACGAGGTTGGCGCGCGCGGCGCGCAGCTGTTGCCAAAACCTGCACGGACGGTAGATCCGTCCGTGCGGATCGTCGCTTGCGCACGGACGATGAATCCGTCCGCACGCAATCGACGATCTTTAGGAAACCCGTTTTCCTCACCTTGAAGCGGGTTCTAAATCAACGATAAGGGAATTACATTGAAACTGGTTCTATTCGATCTCGACAACACCCTGCTCGACGGCGACAGCGACTACGAATGGGCGCAATTCCTGATCGAACAGGGCGTGCTCGAGCGCGCGAGCTACGAGCATCGCAACCAGGAATTCTTCGACCAGTACAAGGCCGGCCAACTCGATATCTACGCCTTCCTCGATTTTCAGCTCGCGCCGCTGGCGCAATACCCGCGCGCGCAGCTCGACGCCTGGCATGCACGGTTCATGGCGCTGAAAATCCTGCCCATCATCACCGCAGCGGCGCGCCGGCTGGTGGCGCAAAACCTGCAACCGGAGCATTTGTGCGCCATCGTCACCGCCACCAACTCCTTCGTCACCGCGCCGATCGCGCGCGAATTCGGCGTGGCGCATCTCGTCGCCACCGAGCCCGAGGAAACGGCGGGCAGATTCACCGGAAAAGTGAGCGGCACGCCCTGTTTTCGCGAAGGCAAGATCACCCGGGTCGAGCAGTGGCTCGCGGCGCAGGGCAAGCGCTGGGACGATTTTTCCGAAAGCCGGTTCTACAGCGATTCCCACAACGATTTGCCCCTGCTGGAGCGGGTGTCGCACCCGATTGCGGTCCGGCCCGATCCTTCGCTCGAACAGACGGCGCGCGCGCGCGGCTGGGAAGTCATTGCGCTCGACTAGATTCGCCCTCGCCGCCCGGCCTGAGGCGCCTGGCGCGCCGCTGCCGCCGTCCGGATTTGAGGTATCATCCTGCCCGCAGCAGCCTTGCGTCCGGGCCGCCCGCCCAGGGCGATCCGGAGGCCTCTCAATCATGCAAGCCAGAATCCGCCGGCCGGCTCCACACTAACCTCTTAATTCCCGCACCTTGATCAAGAAATTCATCCGCCGCATGTTCAATATGTCCGCCGCTCCGGCACCCAGGACATACGGGCGCGACAAGCACGGCATTGCCCGCAGTTCCATCAGCCACGGCGCGCTCAAGGTATGCGAGATTCTGCGCGCGCACGAACATTCGGCCTATATCGTCGGTGGCGCGGTGCGCGACCTGTTGCTCGGGGTGGTTCCAAAGGACTTCGACGTCGCCACCAATGCGCATCCGGACGAGATTCACCGCCTTTTCCGGCGCTCCCACCTGATCGGCCGCCGCTTCAAGCTGGTGCACGTGCTGTTCGGCCAGGAGACGGTCGAGGTGTCCACCTTCCGCGCCGGCGAAGGCGGGGAAGCCGACGAGCACGGGCGGCTGTTGCGCGACAATGTATACGGCACGCTGGTGCAAGACGCGGCGCGCCGCGATTTCACCGCCAACGCGCTCTATTACGACCCGCACGACGAAACCGTGCTCGACTTCCACGGCGGCTTCGCCGACGTGCGCAAGAAGACCATGCGCATCATCGGCGACGCGCGCCTGCGCTTTCGCGAGGATCCGGTGCGCATGCTGCGGGCCGTGCGCTTTGCTGCCAAGCTCGGCTTTACCATCGACCCGAAGACCCGGGCGCCAATCCGCGAACTCGCCGACCTGATCGAGAACGTGCCTGCGGCGCGGCTGTTCGAGGAGATGCTGAAACTCCTGCTCTCGGGCCATTCCGCCGCCTGCCTGGCGAAGCTGCGCAAAGAAGGCCTGCACCACGGGCTGCTGCCGCTGCTGGACGTGGTGGTCGAGCAGCCGCAGGGCGAACGCTTCCTGCGTCTCGCGCTGGAACAGACCGATACGCGCATCCAGACCGGGAAATCGGTCTCGCCCGCATTCCTGTTCGCCGCCCTGCTGTGGCATGAAGTGCTGACGGCGTGGAAAAACAACGAAGCCAAAGACATGCGGACCATCCCCGCGCTGTACCTCGCCATGGATCAGGTGCTGGACGCGCAGACCGACAAGCTGTCGATTCCGCGGCGCTTTACCACGACCATGAAGGAAATCTGGGCGCTGCAACCCCGCCTGGAACAGCGCTCGGGCAAGCGCACCTTCGTGCTGCTCACTCACCCGCGGTTTCGCGCCGGCTACGATTTCATGCTGCTGCGCGCCGAAAGCGGCGAGGTGCCGATGGACCTGGCCAACTGGTGGACCCGCTTTCAGGACGCGGAACTGGAAGAGCGCAACGCCATGCTGATCCCGGACACCGCGCCGAAGAAACGCCCGCGCCGCCGGCGCAAGAGCAAGGCCGGAGACACAGCGGAACAGGCACCGGCCCAGGATGAACCGGGAAATTAGCCGGCGGCAAAGGGCGCAGAGTTCGCAAAAGCAAAGCATTTCCAGAAGAACGCCGCGTCCTCTGCCGCAGTCAATTGACATCGATGCATATCGCATTCATCGCCCTGGGCAGCAATCTCGACGACCCGGAGAGCAAGGTGCGCCAGGGAATCGCGGCGCTGGCCGAATTGCCGTTGGCGCGGCTGCTTGCCACCTCTTCGCTGTATTGCAGCGCTGCCCTTGGTAATGCGGATCAGCCCGATTTCGTCAACGCCGTAGCGCAGATTTCGACCGGCCTCGCGCCGCAGACCCTGCTCGCAGCGCTGCTCGCCGTCGAAAAGCGCTTCGGCCGCGAGCGCTCTTTCGCGAACGCGCCGCGCACCCTCGACCTTGACCTGCTGCTCTACGACGCACAAAAAATCGACGAGCCCGGGCTCGCCGTGCCGCATCCGCGCATGCACGAGCGCGCTTTCGTGCTGGCGCCGCTCGTGGAGATCGCACCCGACTGCGTCATTCCCGGCAGGGGGCCCGCCGCGGATTGGCTCGCCCGCTGCGCGAATCAAGCCATCGTCCGGCTTGCGGCGCAATGACCCAGAATCTTTGCGCCCACCGCGTCCGCTGCGGTTAAACTCCGTTTGTGAATCGCGCCCCAACCTTGGATAAGTACCGCTACATCGTCGTCGAAGGGCCCATAGGGGTGGGCAAGACCAGCCTCGCCAGGCGCCTTGCCGAGCACCTTAAAGCCGAACCGCTGCTGGAGCATCCGGAGCAAAACCCGTTTCTTGCGCGCTTCTACCAGGACATGGAGCGCCACGCGCTGCCGACGCAGCTGTTCTTCCTGTTCCAGCGCTTCAACCAGTTGCAGAAGCTCGCCCAGATGGACATGTTCAGCCGGCTGACCGTGTCCGACTTCCTGCTCGACAAAGATCCGCTGTTCGCGCGTCTCACGCTAAACAACGACGAACTGCATCTGTACCAGCAGATCTACGCCACGCTCTCGCCGCAGGCGCCGCGGCCGGACCTGGTGATCTATCTGCAGGCGCAAACGGAAACCCTGATCGAGCGTGTCCGGCGCCGCGGCGCGGAGTTCGAACGGCCGATTTCCGAAACTTATCTCGCCCTGGTCGCGGAAAGCTATAACCGGTTCTTCTACTACCATACCGGCACGCCGGTGCTGATCGTCAACTCGGAACGGCTCAATTTCGTCGACCGGCCGGCCGATTTCGGATTGCTGCTTGAGCGCATCGAGGGCATGCGCGGACAGCGCGAATTTTTCAACCTGGGCGAATAAGAGTCTCCAAACATGGACATCGTCACCTCCGTCACGGCATTGCGCGAGCGGCTGCAGCGCGAGCCCAACAACGTGTTCGTGCCCACCATGGGCAATCTGCACGCAGGGCATATCGACCTGATACGCATCGGCAAACCCAAGGCCGCGTGCACGGTGGTAAGCATTTTCGTCAACCGCCTGCAGTTCGGGCCGAAGGAAGATTTCGAGCGCTATCCGCGCACCTTCCAGTCCGACTGCGACAAGTTGAGGGCCGCCGGCGTGGACGTCGTGTTCGCACCGGACGAAAAGGAAATCTACCCCGAGCCGCAAACTTTCGTGGTCGAACCCTCCGACCTGCAGCATATTCTCGACGGCGCTTTCCGCCCGGGGCACTTCCGCGGCGTCGCCACGGTGGTGCTTAAACTGTTCAACATGGTCATGCCGCATGCGGCGATTTTCGGCAAGAAGGACTACCAGCAGTACCTCGTGCTGCGCGACATGGTGCGCCAGTTCTCCCTGCCTGTGGAAATCATCCCGGCGGAGACGGTGCGGGCCGCGGACGGCCTGGCGCTGTCCTCGCGCAATGGCTATCTCACCCCGGCCGAGCGCGCCGAGGCGCCGCGCCTGCACGCGCTGCTCGGGAACGCGCAGGAAAAAATCGCCAAGGGCGAGCGCAATTTCCAGCGCATCGAGCTCGAAACCATGGCGCAACTGTCGCAGAACGGCTGGGTGCCGCAATACATCGCGGTGCGCCGCCGCGCCGATCTGCAGATGCCAGGCGCTTCGGATCGCGAACTGGTGGTGCTCGCCGCCGCCTATCTCGGCAAGACGCGGCTGATCGACAACATCGAAGTCACCCTGTAGCGCGGTTGCGCACGAATTGGTCCCGGCATTCATTTCTACGAGGATACGGACATGAATAATCGAATCACCCGCGCCGCAGCGCTCGCCTGCGCAACCTTGATGTTGAGCGCCTGCGGCAGCATGAGCATGAACCTGTGGCCGTTCGGCGGCGGCAAGGAGCAGGATCCGTCCCGCACCCCGGCCGGCGCCACCGCCTATCAGTGCGAAGGCGGCAAGCGCCTGTTCGTGCGCTATCTGGACAGCGGCGCCGCGGCCTGGGTCATCCTCCCGGATCGCGAATTCCGCCTGAACAAAACCGCTTCGGGCGCCCGCTACAGCAATGGCAGCGCCACACTCGACATCAAGGATAACGAAGCGACGCTCGCGGACGGCGCGGCGGTGACCCACGCGGGGTGCAAGGTATCTGGCGGCTGAACGGCGGCGCAATCCTAGTTCGATGGGACGCTTCGCTTTCCCGGGCACGGACGTCGACTGCTGCGAATCGGGTGTTTCGGACGGCAGTTGGTGTGCCAAGTGGTCGCAGCGAGTTGATCGGCTTGAAGCATGACAAGGCCTGGCGCAGAATCGGGGTTCCAGACCTCGATTTTCGCCGGTCGAATTTGCGTTAGAACGCCGGAGAACGTATGAGTCGAGATGAAACTCCGGAAAAGGCAACGCAAATTCGCGGAATTTGGATTTTCATTCTCGCATGCGTAATCTTTGCGGCCTTCGCTACGGTACATGCATACATCGTTCCAACGCTAGAACTGCAGCACCATTCTCTTGCTGGAAGGATATTTCTACGTGCTGCGGCTGTGAGCGGCATTTTTGCCATTTCGATGGCAATCGGCCTAGTCGCCTCGTTCTTCGTCGGTGCAATTCGAAAAGAGTTGAGAAGTCGGAATACCACCGTTTTTTGGTTGAGAGCAATAGGCGTTGCACTCATTCCTATAGCCGTGTCCCTCACGAGCACCTGGAACGCTGAATCATATCGCCGTGAGACAGCGAGCGCCGATATGACAGTGACATCAACTTCAGTCTTCGCGTCACTATCGATCGACCGCCCGCCACCGGATAGCCTTTCGATGAGGGTATTTCACGTGGCTCGCGACGAAGCCTCATGCAACGAAAAGAACAGCAATTTCTGGTCTGGCATTCAGCGGTCTTGCCCAAGCTGTACGTTGCGGTCTCCAACATGCGTTCGGACCCTGCCGCACATGTTTGAACAAGTGTTCACCGACAAGAAGGGCGCGTACCCGTATGTATCATTTCCGGGAGGACGAATAATTTACATTGGGACAGACAAATTTCTCATGCGAAAATACTGTGACGAAGCTGTCGCCAAAACTCGTTCTCAAGGAATTCCCGCGACATGCATCCCGACCGACTCGTAGGCGAACGTACGCGAGTTTGAGGAGACGCTATGGCGAACAATATCGAAGACAAACTAAGCCAGCTTTACGGACAAATCGCTGCGCTCGAGCATCTCGTTGTCGCGCTCTATTTGGCGAACCCCCACAAATCCGAAGTTCAAACCATTTTCACACGTCAAACCGAACGAAACGTCGCTCTTGATCTTTACTCAGACCAACCGGAAGAATTCTTGAAAGGATTCTCTATCCGACAAAACATTCTTGCGGAATTCTTATCCGCAGGTGCTGCGAGCGAGTGACGCCCAGTGCCCCGCGGCGTTCTAACTACAGGCGGTGCGGACGGTGCGCCAGCACCGAGTCAATTTAGCCGCCGGTGATGGCCCGCCGCACACGAAAACGTTAACCATCGAGAAACAGCAATGAGCGGCATACACCCAGGCGCCCTTTTAGCTGTCTCGCGGTTAGTCGTTGAATTCCGGGATGACATCGGGAATCCGAAAACGATCTGCGGTACGGGCTTCTGGGTTCAAACGGGGCACGATAGCTATTTCGTGACCAACCGGCATAATGTTGATCCTAAACTCAAGCTGGGTGCCGACACTAATTACCGAATAGCGAACGTGAAATTACAGCTCAGGACACAGACCACCCTTGCCGCATGGCTCCCGGAAACTTTCTTTGTATCAGTGACCAACCTTGAGCACTGTCTTCGATGTCATCCGGCAGCCGATGTCGCTGTTCTAAAGAACCCATCCTTGCCGACTAAGCATCAGGTGGTTAGTCACAGCACGTTTACGTTGGAAGAGCTTGCCACCGAGCAATTCCTCGCCGAATCCGCTAGCCCCATGGATGTGGCGTCATTCATCGGTTTTCCTGGAAGAGATGGGAAACAATGGTGGGATCAGCGGTGGGACCTCGGCATAGCCCGTACGGTCAACTTGGCATCCTATCCTAGCATCCCTTTTACGAACGAGAACATTCCTACGTCTGACGTAATTCTGGTCTCCGGCCTTTCCTTCTCAGGTTCGAGTGGCAGTCCTGTGATATCTCATCAAAAAGGAATAGAAGGGCTAAACCTAGGTAACGCCTTATCTGGAGGGTTGTACATCAGACCCCAAATACTTGGAATGATGTCGGGACATTGGTGGAGCGAGGAGCCGCAAGCGGGGATGTTCTTCCATAGCGGGCTCTCATACTTTACTCGGGCTACTGCGATCCGAGAATTGCTCGATGCCTAACTACGCGAACGACCATGACGCTTTGCCAGCGCGTCTTTTCGCACTGGCTCGCGCGTGTCATCGCGGACTTTAGGGCTACTGATCATGCCGGACTTTCCGCCCCTGCCGTTCGATCGAATGAACGAGGCAGATGTTCGCGAGGAAGTTCTCGCTCCCCTCGTCCGACTATTGGGATATAGAACCGGTACCGAGTTCAATGTTGTGCGGGAGCAAAGTCTGCGTTACGCACGCATGTTTCTCGGTCGCAAGGACCCCAACAAGGATCCCGAACTACGAGGCAAGGCCGACTACATTCTCGAAGTCCGAGGCAGAGTTCGTTGGGTGCTTGAGGCCAAGGCACCTGGGGTTGATGTTGCTCCAGACCACGCTGAGCAGGCGTGGTCTTACGCCAGCCATCCAGAAGTGCGTGCTGTGTACTTCGTACTCTGCAATGGACCTCGATTGCTCGTCTACTCTACGAGTGCCGGCCCTGCAGTGCCGGCCATTCTTGAACTTGCCTACGACGAGCTTTCCCGACGGTTCACTGACCTTCTGAATGTTCTCGGCCCCGCTGCCATAGAGCGCGACTTCCCCGATCTCGGCGTTCTCGTCTCACCCCCAATTGGCCCTGGCCTACGTTCTGTCGCCCGCATTGCGAGCGGCGTGATTCGCTATCTTCACGCAAACGTAAATAGCCCGGCCCTTCAGCAGATGCAAACCTTCGTCATCGACGGTTCAGTCGAGCGCGACGAACAAGGTCAGCTGGTCGCCTATCTCAAGACACAAGCGCCCTTCCGTGAAATGCAGGAGTTCAACGAGAAGCTTGGATTCGATGGCTTCGAGTTGCGGTCGCCCGACGCAAGCTTGTCCGCTGATCCAGCGCGCCCAACTGTCTTTACCTATGAAGCGACACTCGACCTGCCAAAAGACGCGGAACTCCTAGATATCAACACCTGGAAGCGAATTCTTCTGCCTATCGCGCTACGCTGCCATACGGTCGCCACTGCTTCAGGCGTGTTGGTGCACAACGCCTTCGCGGGGTCCTTCTCCACGAGTCTCGACTTCGGCCATGAAGTCCCTATGAAGTTCGCCCTCGAAGGCGACTTCGCTATCCGTGTCGTATAGCCATTCCATCGAGCGGGCAGGCACCGACAAGCTGGTGCCTGTCGTTCATGTCAAACCTTAGACGGCTAGGGCGACATAAGGTGACCACGAATTTACTTAAGCCCCAATCAGCCGCAGAATGGCGCGAGGCGCGCCGTCTGGTTGAAGAGTACGCAGCTTCCCTGAATGTCGATCTGTCATTCCAGAACTTCGCGCAAGAGCTGGAGCATTTCGAGAACGAGTACTCTGCGCCGTCCGGCGCATTCCTTTTGGCTCGGGAAGAAGGCTCTTTCGTCGGCTGCGTGGGACTGCGAAAGCTGTCTGACACCGTCGGTGAAATCAAACGGCTTTACGTCGCGCCGACTGCACGCGGGCTCGGTTTTGGCGAGGCGTTGGTGCGCGGCATCGTGGATGAAGGCAAACAACTCAAGTACACGCGACTGGTTCTGGACACACTGCCGTCCATGCTTGAGGCACGGTCCCTTTACCACGCATTGGGGTTCAAACCTGTCGCACCTTATCGCTTCAATCCGGTTTCGGGAACTGCGTTTCTTGAACTGCAACTGGACGATCAAGAAGCCGTCTAAGATTTCGTTCCAGAGCGGACCGGCCGCCAGTGCCGCGCCTTCATTGGCAGTCTGCTCGCGCGCCGCAGAGCACAACGAGAGCACAACGAGTTGACAGGTATGCATAACGTGCATACACTGTTGGCGTGTCCACCGATTTTGACCCAAAGAAGGACGCAGCAAACATCAACAAGCACGGCGTGTCGCTCTCGGAGGGTGACGGCGTGCTGAATGATCCCCTCGCGCTCACCGTCGAAGATGACTCCGCCGAGGGCGAACAGCGCTTCGTCACTGTTGGAACGAACGTATTCGGGTCGCTTATGGTCGTGGTTCACACTCCTCGCAGTGACGGAACGCGAACCATCTCGGTGCGGAAGCCAGACCCCAAAGAACGGAGAAACTATGAAAAAAGTGTATGACTTTTCCAAAGGCAAACGTGGCGCGGTAATTCCCACGACCGGAAAGACGCGCATCACCATCTACATGGACGACGCGATTCTCACACGCTTCAAGGCTCAGTCCGAGAAGTCCGGAAAGGGCTATCAGACGCTGATCAATGAAGCCCTGAATTCCTACCTTGGCCTCACGGAGCAACCGGTAACTCAGGAGCTCGTGCGCAAAATCATCCGCGACGAGCTCGCAGCGCACGGTTGAGGGCTAACTTGGCGTCGCACATGGGCTCCATGTTATGTGGCACGAGGACGGACTGTTAAATGAACCATAAGCGCAAACGCCCCAAGCAACGACGGGCCGGGTGTCTCCTTTGCAAGCCGAACAAACTCGGGAAGGGCATGGAGACGAAACTTGGTCACCGAGGATTCGGCAAGCTGCGGAAAGAGGCGGCAGGCAAGCAGGACTTGAGGGATGCCACATAAGGTGACCATCCATAACGCGTTCCCGGACCGAGGGTTTAAGCCATGAAGCTGAATTACTACGCCGCGACCGATTCGCTGTATATCGACCTTTCGGAACAACCAAGTGTGGAAAGTCGGGAGATTTCAGAAGGCGTCGTGCTCGACTACGATTCGAAGGGTAATCTCGTCGGAATCGATATCGATAACGCGAGCCGAAAAGTTCAACTCGAGCACCTGCTTGTTAACAAGCTGCCATCGGAAGTTACGACCGTTGCCGCTTAGCACCGCATTGCACCGGACGCGCAAAATTGCCGCGCGCCGATCACTGCGGACGTTCAACGGCGGGCACCGGGCCATCGCACGATAAGACGCCGCCAATGTGCCGGTAACCCGCGTCCCTATTGCCTCTTCAGCCAGATTAGCTGTTTGATTCAGACGCGCATTCCATGAGCGAATTCGCGAGCAAGCTCGCTCCTACAACTCGCTGTCGCTATGCGCGCCGCAAACTAAACTGCGGAAAGCGCCGCGCGAGCGCACTCAGGTCTGGCACGACAGGAGCCGACTCGGGCCGGAAGGTGACGCCGCCGCTGGCGCGGAATTCCTGCAGCGCGTAGCGGCGCACGCCCAGATCGGCGAGTGTCCGGGTCAGGCGATCGAGTTCTTCCAGCGCGACGAGCCCGGCGTGCCAGGTGGTGCGGAACTCGCAGTCGACGCCGCTGGCGAGCAAGGCCCGCGCGCTCTCGAGCGCCGCCTCCCCGCTCGCGCGCACGCCAGTGATGCGCTCATAGGCCGCGTCGAACGGCGCCTTGGCGTCGAAGCCGACCCAATCGGCCAGTGGCAGCACTTCGGCGAAACGGCCCGGATAAATGCCGGCGCTGTGCAGGCCGATGCGATAACCCAGGCGCTTCGCTTCGCGCATCGCCCGCGCGAGCCCCGGCTGGGCCGTCGGCTCACCACCGCTGAACACCACGGCATCCAGAAGCCCGCGGCGGCGGCGCAGTAAGTCAAGTACCGCGCTCCAGGCAATTCCGCGTGGTGCCTGGCGCGGAAGCAGGTGGGGATTGTGGCAATAGCTGCAGCGCCAGGGGCAGCCCTGGCAATACACCACCGCGGCAAGCTCGCCCGGGTAGTCCGTCGCCGAAAGCGGAGTCAGCCCGCCGATTCGCAGCGGCGCTGCCGCCTCAGCCGAGACCGGCGCGGCACTCAGTGAAGAACTTGCGTTCGTAGTGCTCACCTTTCTTGCCGGTGTTGAAGGACGCCACCGGCCGGTGGTAACCCATCACGCGGGTCCACACTTCGCAGCGCTGGCGCTCGTCGTCGCGCAGTTCGATTTGCGTGAACGCTTGGGTTTCGGTCATCGTGTTCATGGCATTTCCTCCTCGTTTGTTATGGGTGCGTAGCTACGCGGCTTCAGCTTCTCTGCGTTTTCTCGCCAGGAGATCCTCGTCGCAGCGCGGGCAGAATTCGTGCTCTCCGGCGAGATAGCCGTGTCTGGGGCAGATCGAAAAGGTCGGCGTCACGGTGATGTAAGGCAGGCCGAAACGCTCGAGCGAGCGGCGCACCAGCTTCTTGCACGCCTCGACCGAAGTGAGGCGCTCGCTCATGTACAGGTGCAGCACCGTGCCCCCGGTGTATTTTCGCTGCAGCTCGTCCTGCCGTTCCAGCGCCTCAAACGGGTCGTCGGTGAAACCCACGGGCAACTGCGATGAATTGGTGTAGAACGGCATCTCCGCCGTGCCCGCCTGGAGGATGCCGGGAAAGCGCTTCCGGTCCTCGCGTGCAAAGCGGTAGGTCGTGCCCTCGGCCGGCGTCGCCTCGAGGTTGTACATGTGGCCGGTCTCCTTCTGGAACGCCACAATGCGCGCGCGGATGTGATCGAGCAGCCGGCAGGCGAAGCGGTGGCCCCACTGGCTGGTGATGTCGTGTGCGTCGCCCGAGAAGTTGCGGATCATTTCATTGATGCCGTTCACGCCGATGGTGGAAAAGTGGTTGCGCAGCGTGCCGAGGTAGCGTTTGGTGTAAGGGAACAGGCCCGCGTCCATGTAGCGCTGGATCACCTTGCGCTTCAGTTCCAGGCAGTTCTTCGCCAGGTCCATCAGCTCGTCGACGCGCGCCAGGAGCGCCGCTTCGTCGCCCGGGTACAGGTGCCCCAGCCGCGCGCAGTTGAGCGTCACGACTCCGACCGAACCCGTCTGCTCGGCCGAACCGAACAGGCCATTGCCGCGCTTGAGCAGTTCTCTCAGGTCGAGCTGCAGCCGGCAGCACATCGAGCGGATCATGTTGGGCTTGAGCTCGGAGTTGAGAAAATTCTGAAAGTACGGCAAACCGTATTTCGCGGTCATCGCGAACAGCAGGTTCGCGTTTTCCGACTCCCAGTCGAAATCCGGGGTCACGTTGTAGGTCGGGATGGGGAAGGTGAACACCCGGCCCAGATGGTCGCCGCTGGTCATGACTTCGATGTAGGCGCGGTTGATCATGTCCATTTCGCGCTGCAACTCGCCGTAGGCAAAGGGCATCTCCTTGCCGCCGATGACCGGGACCTGCTCGCGCAGATCTTCCGGACACACCCAGTCGAAGGTGAGGTTGGTGAAGGGCGTCTGCGTGCCCCAGCGCGAGGGCACGTTGAGGTTGTAAATCAGTTCCTGAATGCACTGCTTCACCGCGGCATAGGACATGTCGTCCTTGCGGATGTAAGGCGCCATGTAGGTGTCGAACGAGGAGAACGCCTGCGCGCCGGCCCACTCGTTTTGCAGCGTGCCGAGGAAATTGACGATCTGCCCGACCGCGCTCGACATGTGTTTGGGCGCAGCCGCCTCGACCTTGCCGGGCACGCCGTTCAGGCCTTCGTGCAGCAGCGTGCGCAGGGACCAGCCGGCACAGTAGCCGGCGAGCATGTCCAGATCGTGGATGTGGATGTCGCCCTCGCGATGGACGCGCCCGGCCTCGGGTGCATAGACATGATTGAGCCAGTAGTTGGCCACTACCTTGCCCGACACGTTCAGGATCAGGCCGCCGAGCGAATAGCCCTGATTGGCGTTGGCGTTGACGCGCCAGTCGCGCCGCTCCAGGTATTCGTTGATCGAGCTTTCGACATCGACTGCGGTGCGGCTGTCTTCGCGCAGGCGCCGGTGCTGCTCGCGATAGGCGATATAGGCGCGCGCGGTGCGGTAGTAGCCCGCTTTGATCAGCGCCAGCTCGACTGAGTCCTGGATGCGCTCGATGTCGGGCACGCTGCCCGCGGGCAGGGCCGCGATCTCGGCAAGAACGCGCTCGGCCACCGGTTCGAGGGCAGCGCGCCCGAACTCGCCGGTGGCGGCGCGGGCGCGCTGCATCGCGCTCACGATCTTGGCCGCGTCGAACGCGACCAGTTTGCCTTCGCGCTTGCGGATGCTCTGCGGCAGGCCGGCCAGTTTGAACAAGGGGGAATTGATGGGAACCTGGGTCATGACGATATCCTGTTCGTTTTTCTTATTGGATCTTCGACACAAGATAGTGTGGCGAGTGTGTAAATTAGCCCAACCTATAGTGGTCCGCAACGGCAACGAGGCCGCCCGGGCGAGTTTTTTTGGATTGTGTGACCTGGATCAAAAACGGGTCCGGCCGGGACGGCGAATACGAAACGGAGGGATGCCCCCTTGGCCCCGGGGAGCCCGGGTAAGGACTAGCCGGGGTAAGGACTAGTCGGGATAAGGCTCTAGGGTGATTTGCTCGACCGGGCAGCCCATCGCCTTGGCCAAGGCGTCCAGGCTGCTGTCATCGACCGCGACCGGCTGGAAGTCGTCTGCGCCATTCTTGCTGTCGATGAAGGACTTGGCAGCGCTCTCCGATGTCCAAACGACTACCGGATCCGGGGCGACGCCTTCCTGTTGGACGCAAATCGGGAAGCCGTCAGATTTGTAGACGATCGCGTACATGCCCATCCTCCAAATGCAACGGGGCCGTCAACCCCATCCAGAATCCCGCCAAAAACCCTTTTGTAAAAGGGCCTCGATATGTAACTTTAACCCAATTTTGGCGGTGTTGCGCAAGCCCTGCTCGAAGCGCGCCCAAACGGCCGGGAAGGGCGGTTGCCATCCCCTGCGGAAGCCGCGCGGCCACGCGGGAGCGCCAGCCCTCCCATCACCTCGCGTGCCAGGCTGCGGCGCGCGCCCCCGATGGCGACTAGCGCTGCTTTCACGCTCTGCCCGTCCTTGCTAGGATGCTAGACAGACGACGGCGGCCTGGCTTGATCTTGATCAAGCGCATGCCGCTTTCCCGGCTCAAACTGGACTTCATGCAAAACATGCGCTCGCGGTTTCCCCGGCATGCGACTTAGCTTTCTCGGCGGCGCGGGCGAGGTCACCGGCTCCTGCACCCTGGTCGAAGCAGGGAACGTGCGCTTCCTGGTGGACTGCGGCATGTTCCAGGGCGGGCACGACGCCTGGGCAAGAAACCTGGCGGCGCTCGACTTCGACCTGCATCGCCTGGATTTCGTCCTGCTCACCCACGCGCACATCGACCACTCGGGATTGTTGCCGCGCCTGGCTGCCCTGGGTTACCGCGGGCCGATCCACGTCACGGCGACCACCGCCGAGCTGCTCGAGGTCATGCTCCTGGACAGCGCCCATCTGCAGGAAAAGGAGGCCGAGTGGCGCACGCGGCACCCAGACGAGTGGCGCTCGCACCACAGCGACGAGTGGCGCTCGCACCACAGCGACGCCCGCCGCCGCCACACAATGCCTCCTTTGTACAACGTGAACCAGGCACGCGCCTGCCTCGCGCAACTGCAAACCATCGCCTACGAAACCGAGTTTCACCCGCATCCCGCCGTAAGCTGCCGCTTCCACGATGCCGGCCATATCCTCGGCTCGGCCATCGTCGATGCCCGCGTGCGCGCGGCATCCGGCAGCCGCCGACTGGTGTTTTCCGGGGATCTGGGCCAGGCCGCAAACGGACTGCTGCCGGCGCCGGCGCGCATCGACGGCGCGGACCTGCTGCTGATCGAATCGACCTACGGCGGCCGCCTGCACAAGGCGCCCGAGGAAACGCGGGCGGAGCTGCACCTCGCCCTCTCGAGCACGCTCGACAAGGGCAATGTCATCATCCCGGCCTTTGCCATCGGCCGCACCCAGGCCGTGCTCTACGCCCTTGCCGAGTTGGCGCGCGCGGGCGGGCTGCCGCCCCTGCGCGTGTTCATCGATTCGCCCATGGCCGAGAAAGCCACACTGCTCACCCGCCGTCACCTGGAGCGGCTCGCTCCGCGGGTGCGCGAGCTGGACCAGTGGATGCGGGGCAATCCGCGGGAAATGGAGCTGCGCTACACCCACGAGGTCGAGGAGTCGATCGCGCTCAACCAGATCAGGAGCGGCGCCATCATCATTTCGGCGAGCGGCATGTGCGATGCCGGCCGCATCAAACACCATCTGCGCTGGAACCTGCCGCGCAGCGCCTGCGCCGTGCTTATCACCGGTTTCCAGGCCGAAGGGACCCTGGGCCGCCGCCTGGTGGAAGGCGCGCGCAATGTGCGCATTTTCAACGACGATATCCCGGTGCGGGCGCGGCTGCACACCATAGGCGGCCTCTCGGCGCATGCCGATCAAAACGGCTTGCTCGCCTGGCTAGCGGGCTTTGCGCATGCGCCCGGGCGTACCTTTGTCGTCCACGGCGAACGCGAAACCGCCATCGGCTTTGCAGAGGCAGTGAAAAGCCGGCTCGGCTGGACCCGCGTCGAAGCGCCGCAACGCGGCGAGGTTCACAGCTTCGTTTGACGTTCAGCCCCGTGCTGCCCACGCGGCGCGTTAGCCTGGAACCCGCTTAATTCTTTCGATCGCGCAGTCCGGCCGAATCGAGGATGCGGATATTGCGGCCGCTGACCCGGATCAGTCCGGACTGCGACAGCTCGTGCAGGATGCGGGAAAAATGCTCGCGCGTGATGTTGAGCCGCGAGGCGAGCACGCTCTTGCTTGCCGCCAGCACGACAGCAGCCGCCCCCCCCGGGCTCGCGTCATCGGCCAACGCCGCCAGCAGATAGTCGGTGACGCGCTCGGTCGCAGTTTTGAGCGTGTAGGCTTCAATGTCGGCGACCAGCCGGTAGAGGCGCAGCGACAGTACGTTGAGCATTCGCTGCGCGAACTCGGGGTTGCGCGCGATCGCTTCCAGGATTGCGGTTTTGTGGATAAGGAGCAGCAGTGAATCGGCAAGGGTCTCGGCGTAGAGCTGGTGCGGCCTGCCGATGAACATGACCGGTTCGCCGAAACTCTGGCCCGGACCGAGGATCTCGACTACCTTCTCCGCACCCGCCGGGGCGAGCAGCGCGAGCTTCACCCGGCCGACCACGATCACATGAAAGCCTTCGCAGGGGTCGCCGCGGCGGAACAGCACCGTTCCCGCCGTTACGCGCTGTTCGGTTGTCGCGGCGCCGATGGCCTCGAGTTCGCACAAATCGAGTTCGCGGAACAGCGGCAGGTTGCGCAGAAAGTCCAGCGTACCGAAGGAATTGTTGTGCGCACCCATTGCGTTCGCTAATGCGCCTAGCGGAACCGCGGCGGGCAAGGCGCGACGCCACGGAAGACGGCTCCGGCAGGAACCACGGGAAACAAGCTGCGGAGCACGAAGATGATCCTTGAGACCGGAACGCTGACGACGATGAAACCGCTGCTAGATTACCTCATCGGCCAGTCGCAGGCCAATGACCATCGTGAAAGCGCATGACTATCATTCCTTTCGCCGCGGCTCCGGCGATGCACGCCGTCACTTTTTTATCGGCGCCATGATTTCAGTTCTGGCCGCGCGCAATTCCGCCTGCTTCTGCTCCGCCTCCATGCGCGCGCGACGCGCCAGCGCCTCCAGTTGCTGTTTCGCCGGAAGGTATTGTTTCGGCCAGGACACGCCCTCGATCGCGTAACCCAGCGCCGTATATTCGGCCGCAGCGCGCAGGGTAAAACTCGGATCGGCGAGATGCGGCCGCGCGAGCGCGCACAAGTCGGCGCGTCCGGAGGCGATGATGGTGTTCACCTGGTCGGCGCTGGTGATCGCGCCCACGGCCAGGGTGGCTATGCCGGCCTCGTTGCGGATCTGCTCCGAATAGGCCGTCTGGTACATGCGGCCGTAGACCGGCTTCGACGCCGGATCGGTCTGGCCGGTGGACACATCGATCAGGTCGCAGCCGTGCAGCTTGAATGTCTTTGCGATCTCCACCGAATCCTGCCCCGACAGGCCGCCCGGGATCCAGTCGGTGGCGGAGATACGCACCGCCATCGGCCGGTCTTCCGGCCAGGCGGCGCGCGCCGCGTCGAACACTTCCAGCGGAAAGCGCAGCCGGTGCGCCAGCGGCCCGCCGTACCCGTCCGTGCGCCGGTTGGTGACCGGCGAGATGAAACTCGCCAGAAGATAGCCGTGCGCCATGTGGATTTCCAGCATGTCGAAGCCGCAGCCGATCGCCATTCTGACCGCGGCGACGAACTGATCGCGCACTGCATCCATGTCGGCGCGGCTCATTTCGCGCGGCACCTGGCTGCCGGGAAGATAGGGCAGCGGCGAAGCCGCGACGATGGGCCAATTGCCGCGAGCGAGCGGGTGGTCCATGTCTTCCCACATGAGCTGGGTCGAACCCTTGCGGCCCGCATGGCCGAGCTGCAGGCAAACCATGGCCTGGCTGTGACGGTGGGCGAAATCGACGATGCGCGTCCACCATTGCGCATGTTCCGGCGCATACAAGCCGGCGCAAGCGGGGGTGATGCGCGCCTCCGGCGAGACGCAGGTCATTTCCGTATAGACGAGCCCCGCGCCGCCCAGCGCGCGCGCGCCGTAGTGCACCAGGTGCCAGTCGTTGGGAGCGCCGTCCGCGGCGGCGTACTGGCACATGGGCGAAACCACCACGCGGTTCGCGAGGCGCATGCCGCGCAGCGTGAACGGCGCGAACATCGGCGGCGGCGCGGCGAAATCCGGCTTCACCGCGATGTGCTCGGTCCTTGCCACTTCACCCGCCCACCAGCGGTCGACAGCAGCGATGAAGCCGCGGTCGCGCAGGCGCAGGTTCTCGTAGGTAATCTGCTTAGAGCGGCTCATCAGGGCGAAGTTGAACTGCACCGGGTCCATATGCCAGAAGCGACGCACGTTTTCGAAGAACACCAGGCTGACATTGGCCGAATGCTGGATGCGCTCCGATTCCTCGCGGCGCGCGGTCTCGTAGGCAGGCAGCGCCGCCCTCGGGTCATCGGCGTGCGCGAGCAGCGCGGCGTGCAGCGCGATCGCGTCCTCCATCGCGAGCTTGGTGCCCGAGCCGATGGTGAAATGCGCAGTGTGCGCGGCGTCGCCGAGGAGCACGACATTGCCGTGATGCCAGCTCGCGCAGCTGATCGTGGGAAAATTGCGCCAGTGCGAGCGGTTGGTGAGTACATTGCCCGTGCGCCCGCCGGCCCCGCACAGTTCCTCGGCGAACAGGCGCTCCACGTACGCCGCCGTCGCCTGCTCGTCCTCGATGCCGAGGCCGGATTTGCGAAACGCCTCGTCCGTGGTTTCCACCACCAGAGTGCACTCGCCCTCCGCATACATGTAGGCGTGCAGGTTCCAGATGCCGCACTCGTTTTCGCGGAAGCTGTAGGTGAAGCCGGGCAACCGCATGTGCGCGCCCAGCCAGACGAATTTGTTGCCGCGCAGATCGACTTCGGGCCGGAAATGCTGCACCAGAGTTTCGCGCACCCGGCTGTTGATGCCGTCCGCCGCCACGATCAGGTCGGCATCGCGGTGCGCAGCCAGCCCCGCATCCTCGGTCTCATAGCGGATGGTCACGCCCAGGGCGGCGGCGCGCCGCTGCAGGATCTGCAGCAGCGTCAGACGCTTGATACCGGAGAATCCATGGCCCGAGGACTTCAGTACCCGGCCGCGGTAATGCGTATAGATATCGTCCCAGTAGGCGAAACCAGCGGCGATGTCGCGATAAGAGGGCTCGTCGGCGGCGCGCAGATTGGCTAGCGTTTCGTCCGAGAGCACGATGCCGAAGCCGAAGGTGTCGCCGGCGCGGTTGCGCTCGGTTACCGTCACCTCGGCCTGCGGGAAGCTCTTTTTCGCCAGCACCGAAAAATACAGCCCGGCCGGGCCGCCGCCGATGATGTCTACTTTCATTGCCGCGGTGCTGCTAGCGCAAGGTCGCCGAATCAGCGATGGATGTAACGTTCGAGCTGGCTGATGATGAACTGCTGTTCGGAGATTACGTCCTTGACCAGGTCGCCGATGGAGAGCACGCCCACTACGCGATCATTTTCGATCACGGGGAGATGGCGGATGTGCTTTTGCGTCATCAGCGCCATGCACTCTTCGTTGGTCTGCGCCGGGGTGACGAAGACGACCTGCCGGGTCATGATCTCGCTCACCGGCGTATCGGTCGAGGACTTGCCCATCAGCGCGACTTTTCTGGCGTAGTCGCGCTCCGAAATGATTCCCACCAGGCGCGTGTCTTCCATGACTAGGACGGCGCCTATGTCCTTTTCCGCTAGAATCTTGAGGGCATCGACTACCGCCGCGTCCGGCCCAATCGAAATTGCGCCAGTCGGCTTGCCCTTCAACATTTGCGCCACGGTCTTCATCGGCTCCGCCCCTTCGAAGTATGCAAATAATCGCATGTCCTGGTGCGGGAGGGGGAATCGAAAATCAGCCGTAACGCGGCTACTGTAGCCGATCTTCATAATTCGGTTTCTGCAAATACCCCAAAATCTACCCGCAGCGCACGCACGCTACCTTTTGCAATCTGGTGCGCGCGAGGCGACAGCAGCATTTTACCCTCGGCACCAGCTTGAAGCATGGACACTTTGCCGTTACAACGTGGCAAGGTCAATCCCAGGCATGGCAGCGACGCGCACCATCGCCCTGCCCGCCGCTTTTGCCTGAGCCCGTCAGGCGGTGGCTAATGTAGGGGCGCGTTTCACTTTCGGCGCGCCCGCTTTGCGGGCTTGCCACAGGTCATATCCGGCCTGCTGCGCAATCCACAGGTCGGCGCGCCCGCCGTTTTTCACGCCCAACCAACCCTCCAAGCGTAGCGCCATTTCCGGCGAGATCGCGGCGCGGCCATTGAGCACGCGAGACAGCGCGGCGCGGGTCACGCCCAGCTGCGCAGCGGCCTCGGTCACGGTCAGACCCAAGGCGGGCAATACATCTTCGCGCAGGGTTTCCTCGGGGTGCGGCGGGTTGTGGATTCGCGTCATGTTGAATGCTCTTTTTACCTTCTCGCGGCGTTCTCGATTACGTCAGCCGCCCACGTATTCAGGCTTTTCCCTTGCGACTCTGCGGCCATAGCTGCGCGCGCATGGAGATCAGGCGCCAGTCGCAGGCGGAATTGTCCCGAGTAAGGGCGATTGGGCTCCTGTCCAAGTTTCTCGCAAGTGGCCAGGTAATCATCAACGGCTTCCTTGAAAGCCTTCCGCAGTTTGGCAACGCTCTCCCCGTGAAAACCGATAAGGTCACGAATGCCGGCGACATGACCGACAAAGCAGCCGTCTTCCTCGCTGTATTCAACACGGGCGGCAAAACCCTTGTGCATCATAGTGTTCATGGTTTTACTCCTAAATTCTCAAGATACTGCCTTGCATCGCGCACCTGGTAAGGCTTCGCCTCTTTGGCCGGATGTGGGCGATGGAATGTAGCGATATGTCCGTCTTTCTCAAAACGCACCCTAGAGCCGGCGCCTTCTATAACTCGGCACCCAACAGCGACAAGCAGTGCTTCAATGCGCCGCCATTCCAACGTTGCCGAAACAGGGTTGGCAAACACCGAAACAAGCGTCTTGCGATGCGTTCCGTTCATACGAATATGGTACCACTTAATGGTTCCATGTCAATAGGCCCTGCGAACTCTAGCCGCTTGCCCGTGCAGCGGGGTCGCGTCCGCGCCGGTGTTGAGCTTTATTGGACCACTTCGGACACGCTCTTGGTGCCGGGAGGGGGAATCGAACCCCCATGGTGTCACCACCGCGGGATTTTGAGTCCCGTGCGTCTACCAATTCCGCCATCCCGGCCGTGCGCTTCGCACTCGCGCGCGAAGGAGGCGAATTATGCTCTAATTCGCGCTTCCTCTCAACGCAGCCGGCCCCGTAATGCCGCTCACCCTGGATGATTTCGACTACGCGCTGCCGGCGGAGTTGATCGCGCAATTCCCCGCACCGGAGCGCGCGGCGAGCCGCCTGCTGCGACTCTTTGGCGAGAACTTGTCCGACCGGCGTTTCGCCGAATTGCCGCAATTTCTGCGCCCGGGCGACGTGCTGGTGCTCAACGATACGCGCGTGATCAAAGCGCGCCTCTATGGAATCAAAGCAAGCGGCGGCAGGATCGAGGCGCTCGTCGAGCGCGTCACCGCGCCGCACGAAGCGCTGGTGCAGATGCGCGCCAGCCACGCGCCCAGGCCGGGCACGCGCCTTACTTTCGATGCGGCAATCGAAGCCGAAGTGCTGGAGCGCCGCGGCGACCTGTACCTGCTCCGTTTCAGCGGCGGCGCCAGCGTATTCGAACTGCTCGAGCAGCATGGCCACCTGCCGCTGCCGCCTTACATCACGCATGCGGACACAGCGCAGGACGCGGCGCGCTACCAGACGGTGTACGCGCAGCATCCCGGCGCGGTGGCGGCGCCCACTGCGGGGCTGCATTTCGACCAGCCCATGCTGGCACGGCTGCGCGACATGGGCGTGCAGCTTGCCTGGCTCACGCTGCACGTCGGCGCCGGCACCTTCCAGCCGGTGCGCGTGAACGACCTGGCCGAGCACAAAATGCACAGCGAGCACTACGATATCCCGCCCGCCACGGTGCGAGCCGTGGCCGGTGCGCGCGCGGCCGGACGCGCCGTGGTCGCAGTGGGCACAACCAGTCTGCGCGCGCTCGAATCGGCCGCGCGCGATGGAGTACTCGCGCACGGAAACGGCGAGACCGATCTGTTTATAACGCCCGGCTATCGTTTCCGAGTAGTCGATCGGCTGATCACCAACTTTCATCTGCCGAAATCGACCCTGCTGATGCTGGTCGCGGCTTTCGCCGGCATGGAACCGGTGCGCGCAGCGTATCGCCACGCGATAGCGCAGCGCTACCGTTTCTTTTCCTATGGCGATGCCATGCTGATTGATAAAATGCCTCGATGAAATTCACCTTGCATAGCACCGACGGGCACGCCCGCCGCGGCACGCTCACCCTGGCCCACGGACAGGTCGAGACGCCGGTGTTCATGCCGGTCGGGACCTACGGCACGGTGAAGGCGATGAGTCCGGCGGAGCTGCACGAGATCGGCGCCCGGATCGTGCTCGGCAATACCTTCCACCTGTGGCTGCGGCCGGGGTTGGAAGTGATCGCCGCGCACGCAGGCTTGCACCGTTTCATGGGCTGGGACGGTCCCATTCTCACCGACTCAGGCGGCTTCCAGGTGTTCAGCCTGGGCGCCTTGCGCAAGATTTCCGAGGAAGGCGTGAAGTTCGCCTCGCCGCTGAACGGCGACCGGCTGATGCTCACTCCCGAGGAGTCGATGCGCATCCAGCGCGTGCTCAACGCCGACATCGCGATGATATTCGACGAGTGCACGCCCTATCCCGCGGACGAGCGCACGGCCGGCGAGTCGATGCGCCTGTCGCTGCGCTGGGCGGAACGCTCCAGGCGCGCCTTTGACGACGGCGCTCACGCCGCCGCCGCGGGCGAGACTGGCAACGCCCTGTTCGGCATCGTCCAGGGCGGAATGCATGAACAGCTGCGCGACGAGTCGCTGGCGCAATTGCGGCGCATCGGATTCGACGGCTACGCCATCGGCGGGCTGTCGGTGGGCGAACCCAAAGAGGACATGCGCCGCGTTCTCGCCCACACCGCGCCACGGCTGCCCGCGGACAAGCCGCGCTACCTGATGGGCGTGGGCACGCCCGAGGACCTGGTCGAGGCGGTCACCGCCGGCATCGACATGTTCGACTGCGTGCTGCCCACGCGTAACGCCCGCAACGGCTGGCTGTTCACCCGCCACGGCGACATCAAGATCAAGAACGCGGTCCACCGCCAGGATACGCGGCCGCTGGACGCGGGCTGCGGCTGCTATTGCTGCACCCATTTCACTCGCGCCTATCTGCACCACCTGCACCGGGTCAACGAAATCCTCGGGGCGCGCCTCAACACCATTCACAACCTGCACTACTACCTGAACCTGATGGGCGAGCTGCGCGCGGCCATCGCCGCCGGCGGCCTGGACGCATACACAGCAGCTTTTCGCGAGCAGCGTGAAAGCGGAAAAGAAGCGGGCTCCGGGGGGGCCGATGCTGGTATAATTTCGGGTTGATTCGACTCAAAAAACGGAGATACCCGTGCTGATTTCTTCCGCGCACGCCCAGGCAGCAGGTTCCGGCGTCTCGGGCGCATTGTCCGGCGAGGGCTTGATGGGCATGCTGCCCATCATCCTGATGTTCGCGCTGCTGTACTTTCTCATGATCCGCCCACAGATGAAGCGCGCCAAGGAGCAGAAGGCCATGACCGACGCCCTGCAAAAGGGCGATGAAGTGATCACCGCCGCGGGCATCGTGGGCAAAATCACCAAGGTGGGCGAAGTCTATATCAGCCTGGAAATCGTCTCTGGCACCGAGATCCAGATGCAGAGGGCGGCGGTGCAGACCCTGTTGCCCAAGGGCTCGATCAAAGCGATGTCGTAAAGCGCGTGGCGCAGCCCCGCGCTTAGCCTTCGTCCGCAACGCTTCACTCTGCACTGCTCACCCGACAATGAACCGCTATCCGCTCTGGACCTACGTCACCATCGCTTGCGCGCTGGCGCTCGGCCTCACCTACACCCTGCCCAATTTTTTCGGCGAGTCGCCGGCGGTCCAGGTGTCCAGCGTCAAGGCCACCGTCAAAGTGGATTCAGCGCTGCTCGCGCGTGTCGAGGATGCGCTGAAAACGGCCAGCATCACCAGCCAGGGCATTTTCGTCGACCCCAACAGCGTCAAGGTGCGCCTCGCCGACACCGATACGCAGTTGAAGGCGAAGGACATCCTCAGCCAGAGCCTCAACCCCGACCGCGACAATCCCTCCTACGTTGTCGCCCTCAACCTGCTGTCCTCCTCGCCCACCTGGCTCACTGCCATCCATGCACTGCCCATGTATTTGGGCCTGGACCTGCGCGGCGGCGTGCACTTCATGCTGCAGGTGGACATGAAGGCGGCGCTGACCAAGCGGCTGGAGAATCTGTCCGGGGACATCCGCACCCAACTGCGCGACAAGAGCATCCGCCACTCCGGCATCAGCCGCGAGGGCAGCAATATCCTGGTCAAATTCCGCGACGCCGACACCCGCGCCAAGGCGCGCAAGATACTGGAGGACAACCAGAAGGACCTGACGTTCACCGACCAGGACCTCGCCGGCGACGAATTCCGCCTGACCGGTGCGATCAAGCCCGAGGCAGTGCAGCGCACCCAGGAATCGGCGCTGAAGCAAAACATCACCACCCTGGGCAACCGCATCAACGAACTGGGCGTATCCGAACCGATCATCCAGCAGCAGGGCGCCGATCGCGTGGTGGTACAACTGCCCGGGGTGCAGGACACGGCCAAGGCGAAGGAAATCCTCGGCCGCACCGCGACCCTGGAAATCCGCATGGTCGACGAAGAAAACAGCAATCCGGCCGCCCTGCTGGCTGCCCAGCAGGGCCAGGTGCCGTTCGGCACCGAGCTCTACACCGAGCGCGGCGGCTCGCCGCTGCTGGTGAAAAAGCAGGTCGTGCTGACCGGCGACCGGCTCACCGACGCCCAGCCCGGTTTCGACGGCCAAACCCAGGAACCCGCGGTGCACCTTACGCTGGATGGACCGGGCGCGCGCATTTTCAAGGACGTGACGCGCGAGAGCATCGGCAAGCGCATGGCAATCCTGCTGATCGAAAAAGGCAAGGGCGAAGTCGTCACCGCGCCGGTGATCCGCAGCGAGATCGGCGGCGGGCGCGTGCAGATCAGCGGGCGCATGACCAGCACCGAGGCGGCCGACGTGGCCCTGCTGCTGCGCGCCGGCTCACTTGCCGCGCCGATGGAAATCATCGAGGAGCGCACGGTCGGCCCCAGCCTCGGCGCCGACAACATCAGCAAGGGCTTCCGCTCGACGCTCTGGGGTTTCACCGCCATCGCCGCGTTCATGAGCATCTATTACGCGGTGTTTGGGTTCATTTCGGTGCTCGCGCTCTCCTCCAACCTGCTGCTGCTGGTGGCGATCCTGTCGCTGCTGCAGGCGACACTGACGCTGCCCGGCATCGCCGCCATCGCGCTCACCCTGGGCATGGCGATCGACGCCAACGTGCTGATCAACGAGCGTATCCGCGAAGAGATGCGCAACGGCGCCACGCCGCAGGCGGCGATCCATGCCGGCTACGAGCGCGCCTTCGGCACCATTCTCGACTCCAACGTGACCACCCTGATCGCGGGCCTGGCGTTGCTGATTTTCGGTTCCGGGCCGATTCGCGGCTTCGCCGTGGTGCACTGCCTGGGCATCCTCACCTCGATTTTCAGCTCGGTGGTGATTTCGCGCGCCGTGGTCAATCTGACCTACGGGTCGCGGCGCCGGCTGGAAAAGCTGGCGATCGGGAATACCTCGTGGAAATGAGCAAGGCGGAGCGCTAGACATGGAATTCTTCAAGATCCGCAAAGACATCCCGTTCATGCGCCATGCGCTGGTGTTCAACGTCATATCGTTGGTCACCTTCCTGCTGGCGGTGTTCTTCCTGGCCACCAAAGGGCTGCATTACTCCGTGGAATTCACCGGCGGCACGGTGATCGAGCTCGCCTATGACCATCCGGCGGAAATCCAGAAGGTTCGCGGCGCGCTCGAGCAGGCCGGCTACGTCGACACCTCGGTGCAGAACTTCGGCTCGTCGCGCGACGTCCTCATCCGCATGCCGCTCAAGCAGGGCCAATCGAGCGCCGAACTCTCCAAGAAGGTCATGGATACGCTCTCGGCCCAAGACAGGAGCGTGCAGCTGCGCCGGGTGGAATTCGTCGGCCCGCAAGTGGGGCGCGAGCTGGCGGAGAACGGAGCGCTCGCGCTGGTGATCGTCTGCCTCGGCATCATGGCCTATCTGGCGCTCAGGTTCGAGTGGCGCTTCGCCGTGGCCGCGATCATCGCCAACCTGCACGACGTCATCATCATCCTCGGCTGTTTCGCGCTGTTCCAGTGGGAATTTTCCCTGCCGGTGCTGGCGGCGGTGCTGGCGGTGCTCGGCTACTCGGTGAACGAGTCGGTGGTGATCGCCGACCGGGTGCGCGAGAATTTCCGCAAGATGCGCAAGGCCTCGGTCACCCAGATCATCGACAACGCCATCACCAGCACCATCTCGCGCACCATCATCACCCACGGTTGCACCCAGGCGATGGTGCTGTCGATGCTGCTGTTCGGCGGCGCCGCGCTGTATTACTTCGCGCTGGCGCTGACCATCGGCATTCTGTTCGGCATCTATTCCTCGGTGCTGGTGATGGCGCCGATCGTGAAATGGCTGGGCGTGTCGCGCGCCCAGTTCGTCCTGCCGCCGAAGAAGGACAAGCAGGAAGCGGTGGTCTAGATGCGCCTGGCCAGTTCGGCGGCCTTGCCGGTGTAAGTCCAGGGCGCGAGCGCGAGCAGGCGCCGGCGCTCCGCCTCGGGGATGGCGAGCCCACCGATGAACTGCTGCAGCGACTCGCGCGTGACGCCCTTGCCCCGGGTGAGCGCCTTCAACTGCTCGTAGGGCTCGGGCAGGCCGTAGCGGCGCATGACGGTCTGCACCGCCTCGGCCAGTACTTCCCAGGTCGTTTCCAGGTCGGCGCGCAGTGCCGCCGGGTTCGCTTCCAGTTTGTTCAAACCCTTGAGGCAGGAGACGCAACCGAGCAGGCTGTAACCGAGCGCCACCCCCACGTTGCGCAGCACGGTCGAATCGGTGAGGTCGCGCTGCCAGCGCGACAGCGGCAACTTGTCCGATAGATGGCGCAGCACCGCGTTCGCCAACCCGAGATTGCCCTCGGAATTTTCGAAATCGATCGGATTGACCTTGTGCGGCATGGTGGAGGAACCGACCTCGCCGGCGACCAGCCTTTGCTTGAAATAGCCGAGCGAGACGTAGCCCCAGATATCCCGGTCCAGATCGATGAGAATGGTGTTGGCACGCGCGCAGGCGTCGAACAGCTCGGCCAGAGCGTCGTGCGGCTCGATCTGGGTGGTGTAGGCATTGAACTCCAGGCCGAGCGCCTCGACGAATTTGCGCGCAAACGCTTCCCAGTCGAACGCGGGATAGGCGGCGAGGTGCGCGTTGTAGTTGCCCACGGCGCCGTTGATCTTGCCGGTCAAGCCGGCCGCGGCGATGCGCGCGCGCGCCCGGCGCAGTCTATGCACGACATTGGCCATCTCCTTTCCCATCGTGGTGGGGGTCGCCGCCTGGCCGTGCGTGCGCGCGAGCATCGGCGCATCCGCGAGTGCGTGCGCCAGCGCGACGAGCTTGTCGACGACGCCGTCGATCGCCGGCAGCATCACCTTCTCGCGCGCATCGGCGAGCATCAGCGCGTGGGCGAGATTGTTGATGTCTTCGGAAGTGCAGGCGAAATGGACGAACTCGGCTGCGGCCGCCAGCTCGGCATGGCCGGCGAAGCGTTCCTTCAACCAGTACTCGATCGCCTTCACGTCGTGGTTGGTGCGGGCTTCGATTTCCTTGACCCGCGCCGCGTCGGCCTCGGCAAAGCCGGCCGCCACCTGGCGCAGTTCGCTCACCGCTGCTGCGGAAAAAGGCCGGATCTCGGCCAAATCCGGTTCCTGCGCCAGCGCGATCAGCCATTCGATCTCGACGCGCACGCGATAGCGGATCAGCGCCGCCTCGCTGCAATAGGCGGCGAGCGGGGCGAGTTGCTTATGGTAGCGCCCGTCTAGGGGCGAAAGCGCGCTGAGCGGTGAGGGCATTTTGCAGTCTTTGACGATTCCGCAACAAGAATCATTTTATCATGCGCCCGACATTCGAGCCTTCGGGCTCAAACAATGTGGATGTTATAATTTGGCACACACTAGACGACTCGCGGCAATTCCAAAATGAAATTACTAGGTTCTCTCACCAGCCCATTTGTGCGCAAGGCGCGCATCGTGCTGGCCGAAAAGAAGATTGAATACACGTTTGAACTGGACAATCCCTGGGACGAAAAATCCAGGATTCCCGATGCCAATCCGCTGGGCAAGGTGCCGGTGCTGGTGCTCGAGGACGACAGCACCCTGTTCGATTCGCGCGTGATCGTGGAATTCCTCGACAGCGTGTCCCCGATCAGCCGGCTGATTCCGTCCAACAATCGCGAGAAAATCGAGGTCAAGCGCTGGGAGGCGCTGGCCGACGGCGTGCTCGATGCTGCCGTAATGATGGTATTGGAACGCCGCCGCCCTTCCAAACAGAGAAGTGAGCCGACGATCAAGCGCCAGATGGACAAAATCGAGCGCGGCCTGGCGGTGATGTCCCGGGATCTGGGCGACAAGCCCTGGTGCGCGGGCAACGCGCTTACCCTGGCCGACATCGCCTGCGGCGTCGCGCTCGGCTATCTCGACTTCCGCCACGGTGCATATGACTGGCGCGTCCTGTACACGAACCTCGCGAAGCTCGCGGCGAAACTGGCCGAACGCCCTTCCTTCGCCGATACCTTGCCGAGCGAGGCGCCGACAACTACCCGCGGCAGCCGAGAATAGGGAATAAACGCGGCAGCCAGGATGTTGACCCCCATTGAACGGGTAGCATAGACTGCCGGCTCACGTCACCGTCCGCCAAGCCGCGCGGTGACGGTTGGTTCCATTCCCCAGAAACCGCGCGTACAAGATCGAGGAGAATAAGCAAATGAAGCATACCGGCACACTGTTTTCGGCAGCGGTAATAGGCCTTGTCGTTTCTACAACCGCTGCCGCCCAAGTCAGGCCCGAGGTTATGGTCAAACAACGCCAGGCGGCGATGGCGCTGCAGGGCAAATATTTCGGTCCGATGGCCGCGATGGCTCAGGACAAAGCGCCGTTCAAGGCGGACGTGGTCGCGTACAACGCCTCCTTACTCGACGCTCTGAGCAGGATGCCCTGGGATGGCTTCGACGCCAGCACCAAGGATGTGAAGAGCGCCACGCTGCCGGCGGCATACACGGACACGGCCAAATTCAAGTCGGCGCAGGACCAGTTCAATAGCGCGGTCGAGAAGCTTGTCGCCGCCAGCAAGGGCAGCGACATGGCGGCCACCAAAGCGGCGATCGGTGCAGTCGGCAAGACCTGCGGCGGCTGCCACGATAACTTCCGTCAGAAGCCATAGGGAACCCGGCTGTAAAAGACAACCCCGCTGCGGCGGGGTTGTCGCTTTTCGAAGCATGCGCAATATCCGTCGAACCATCGCTGTACTGCGGCGCGCGCTGCAGGCGGGCGTGCTTGCGCTGTTGCTGGGTACGCCGGTCGGGAACGTCCACGCGCGGGGTGACGCGAAGCGTGGAGAGTATCTGGCGAAGGCCGCGGGTTGCGTGGGTTGCCACACGCAGGAGAAGAAGGACGCGGTACCCTACTCGGGCGGCCGCGCGCTCAAGACGCCTTTTGGCACGTTCTACGGACCGAATATCTCGCCGGATCCCGTTGTCGGGATCGGCCGCTGGACCGAGGCCGATTTCATGCGCGCCATGCGCCACGGCGTGCGTCCCGACGGCGCCAATTACTTCCCTGTATTCCCCTATCCTTCATTTACGCAGATCGCCGACATCGATTTACGCGACCTCTGGGCCTATCTGCGCGCGCTTGCCCCGAGCAACCGGGCCAATCAGGAGCATGACCTGCGTTTTCCGTTCGGCTGGCGCTTCCTCGTCACGGCCTGGAAGTGGTTCTTCTTTACCCCCGGGCACTTCGAGGCCGACGCGAAATCATCGCCGACCCTGAACCGCGGCGCCTACCTGGTCCAGGCACTCGGCCATTGCGGCGAATGCCATACGCCGCGCAATTTGCTCGGCGGCCCGAAGCGGGACCGGTTCCTTGCAGGCGGAAAGGGGCCCGACGGAAAAGGCGTGCCTAATCTGACACCGACGAAACTCAAGAAATTAATCGATACGGAGTTGAAGGATTTCCTCGTGAGCGGTACCACACCGGACGGAGATGTTCCCGCCGAGGCGATGGGCGAGGTGATTCGCAACACCACCAGTCAGCTAACGCCGGAAGACCTCGCGGCCTTGATGGCCTACCTGCGTTCGCTAGCGCCGCTTGCCGATGAATCTCATTGACTCGTTGCGAGATTTTTCTTCAGCGCTGCGTTGAACCCCTACTGAATCACCCCGCCCCCCAGACACACTTCGCCCCGGTACAGCACCGCCGACTGCCCGGGCGTGACCGCCCACTGCGGCCGCGCGAATTCGAGTTCGACGCAATCGTCCCCGAGGCGGGCGATGCGGCAGGGCGCATCGGCCTGGCGGTAGCGGGTCTTGGCCGCATGATCCGCCGCCGCATCCGGCGCGCTGCCGCCGACCCAGGACAGGTCCGCGGCGCGCAGGCTGTTCTTCTGCAACAGCCGATGGTCGTGACCGCGCACCACGACCAACTCGTTCTTTTCCATGTCCTTGCCCGCAACATACCAGGGCTCGCCCTCCGCGCCGGCGCCTTTCACCCCGCCTATGCCTATGCCCTTCCTCTGCCCAATGGTGTAGAAGGCGAGCCCCACGTGCTCGCCGATCGCCCTGCCCTCGGGCGTGCGGATCGCACCGGGCGTGCGCGGCAGATAGCGATTGAGGAATTCGCGGAACGGCCGCTCACCGATGAAGCAGATGCCGGTCGAATCCTTTTTTGCGTGCACCGGCAAGCCTGCCTCCCTGGCGATCCGGCGCACTTCGGTTTTTTGAATTTGCGCCAGCGGAAAAAGCGAACTGGCGAGCTGCGCCTGGCTGAGCCGGTGCAGGAAATAGCTCTGATCCTTGCTCCGGTCCGCCGCCTTGAGCAGTTCGAAGCGCCCCGCATTTTCTCCCTCGCGCACCTGGCGCAGGCCTGCATAGTGGCCGGTGGCGATGCGCCCGGCGCCGAGCGCGAGGGCATGATCGAGAAACGCCTTGAACTTGATTTCGGCGTTGCACAGCACGTCGGGATTGGGCGTACGCCCGGCCTGGTACTCGGCGAGGAAAGCGCTGAACACGCGCTCCTTGTACTGCGCCGCGAAATTGACCGCTTCCAGCTCGATGCCGATCACGTCGGCGACCGCGGCGCAATCGATCAGGTCCTGGCGCGTGGAGCAGTACGCGTCGTCGTCATCGTCTTCCCAGTTCTTCATGAACAGGCCGGCGACCTCGAAGCCCGCGCGCTTCAACAGCAGTGCAGCGACGGAGGAGTCCACCCCGCCCGACATGCCGACCACAATTCTTTCCTTAGCGGGCATCGGGTGCCTTTCCGGCGAGCCAATCCTCGACCGCGAACACCGCCGCCGGATGGCCATTGTCGAAATACCAGCTATCGACGGCATAGTCCCGCAGTGTTCCCCGGTCGCGGATGCGCGCGGTCCAGTGCACGGCGAAGATCAAGCGCCTGCGCATGAGCGGCTCCAGCACTTCGTGGAATCTCAGCCAGCCTCGCGCCTGCAGCAGCCTGAGGAACGCGCTGGTACTGGTCGAATGGTCGATGCAGTCCATCTGCCCGTTCTCGCCACCGTCGGCGTAGTTGCCGCCCTTGTCGCGCCACACCGGCGTCTGCTCGCCGGCAATGCGGTACATGCGGCCGATGGCGCTGGAAATCGCCGCGCGCTCGTCACTGGCACCGCGCGCCGCCGCGAGCAACCGGCGCAGCGAGTCGAGCGCTTCCTCGCCATAGTCCACCGGCGCCCTGGCCCGGCAGCTGTAGTTGTAGCAAATCGTCACCTGGTCGGCGCGCGCGAGTGCGGGTACTGCGAGCGCTCCGAGGATCGCGAGTACGCCTGCGGGTAGGCCATGCAAGGCTGGTCGCACTCCCGCGCCGGCTCAGCTGTTGCTGCGGATGAAGTCCGCCATGCGCGCGACGCCTTCCTCGATCGCCTGATTCGACGCGGCGTAGGAGAAGCGGATGTGCTGGCCTTCATCGGGCACGCGCGCGCCGAAATGAATGTCCGCCAGCACCGCCACGCCGGCTTCGTTCAGCAGGCGCTTGCGCAGCTCCTCCGAATCTTTGGCGCCTATCATGCGGCAGGCCTCGGTGACATTGGGCCAGGCGTAGAACGCGCCGCCAGGCAGCTTGCAACTCACGCCCGGCACCCGGTTCAGCAGTCCCACGATGAGATCGCGCCGGGAGAGAAAACTATCGCGCATTTTGCGCGGTTCTTCCTGCGGACCGTTGAGCGCCTCGACCGCCGCCCACTGGCTGATGTGCGAGGCGCAGGAATCGGTATTGGTCACCCAGCGCACGAATTGCGGCGCCAGAATGGGATTCGAGGCAAAGCCGATGCGCCAGCCGGTCATGGCCCAGGTCTTGGAAGCGCCGTCGGAAATGATGGTGCGCTCGTACATCCCGGTGCGCGACGCGATCGAGGCAAATTCCCCTTGATAGAGCAGGCGCGAATAGATTTCGTCGGCGAATATCCAGACTTCCGGATGGCGGCGCAATATCGCTGCGATCTCCTCCAGATCCTTTTTCGTCAGGATGCCGCCGGTCGGGTTGTGCGGGGAATTGAGGATCAGCAGTTTGGTCTTCGGCGTGATCCTTTTCTCGAGTTCGGCCGGATCGAAGGCGAAATCGCGCGCCTCGCGCAGGTACAGGGGCACCGGCACCGCGCCGCAGGCGAGGATCTGCGACTCGTAGATCGGAAAACCCGGATTGGGATAGATCACCTCGTCGCCGACGCCGTAATCGGTGGTGCACAGGATGGTGTAGGCGATAAACGGTTTCGCGCCACCGCCGATCACCACGTGTTCAGGGTCGATCGACAGGCCGCGCAGGCGCCCCATGTCCTTGGCCGCGGCCGCGCGCAGTTCCGGAATCCCGGCCGAGGGGGTGTAGCCGTGCCGGCCCTCGCGGATCGCCTTCACCGCCGCATCCTGGATGTTCAGCGGCGTGTGAAAGTCCGGCTGGCCGATGCAAAAGGAAATGATGCTCTTGCCCTGGCGGATGAGTTCGTTCACCTCGGCGAGCACGACAAACGCGTTCTCGGTGCCGAGTTCGGCGGTACGGCGGCTGGTCTTGGGCATGCGCGTGGCGTCGGAAAGAGGGAACAAGCCATTTTAGCCTATGCAGCCAGCACCTTGCCGCTCTAAAATTGCGTTTTCACCGGGGAACTCCATGCTCGTCAACTGCGCTGCATACCAGGACGGCCGTAAACTGGCGGACATCAAGCCGGAAGAAATCAGCGACTACGTCAGCCGTCCCGACTGCTTCGTCTGGGTGGCGCTTAAGGATCCGGACCCCGGCGAACTTGCCACGATGCAGGAGGAGTTCGACCTGCATGAGCTCGCCGTCGAAGATGCCCACCACGGCCATCAACGTCCCAAAATCGAGGAATACGGCGACTCGCTGTTCGTGGTGCTGCACACCATCGAGGGCACGGCCGAGGAGATCAAGATTGGCGAGATCCACATATTCGCCGGAAAAAACTACGTCCTGTCGGTGCGCAGCCATTCCGAACGCGGGTTCGCGGAAGTACGCGCGCGCTGTGAGCGCGAGCCGGCGCTGCTGCGCCACGGCTCGGGTTTCGTCTTGTACGCGCTGATGGACGCGGTGATCGACCGCTATTTTCCCGTAGTCGACGCCCTCGAAGACGAACTGGAGCGGGTCGAGGAAAAAATCTTTGCCGGTTCCTCGCCGCGGGCCAACGTCGAGGCGCTCTACGCCTTGAAGCAGAAACTGATGTCCCTGCAGCATGCGGTGCGGCCGCTTCTCGACGGCGCCGGCAAGCTCTATGGCGGGCGCGTGCCCCCCGTCTGCGTCGGCTCGCAGGAATACTACCGCGACATTTACGATCACCTGATTCGCATCAACCAGACCATCGACAGCCTGCGCGACATGGTGATCACCGCGATCTCGGTCAATCTTTCGCTGATCACTTTGCAGGAAAACGAGACTACCAAGCGACTGGCCGCCTACGCCGCCCTGGTGGCGATACCAACCATGGTCGCCGGCGTCTACGGGATGAACTTCAAGCACATGCCGGAACTGGACTGGATGTTTGGCTACCCGCTCGCGGTCGGCATCATGGTGGCGATCGATTGCTACTTGTTCTACCGATTTCGCCGATCGGGCTGGCTCTAGGTCCAACCGAGCATGCGGATTTGCGCTGCTGGGCTCAATACAGCTTAGCCTTTAAGTCGAGAGGCCTAAAATGGATCCGCTGGACCAATAGTATCTTTGCAATAACTGGAAATATCATTGCATAATTGTATATTCGTAATATAATCATAATGTTTTAAACATCTTAATCATTGCGCAAATATGGGTCGATCGAAGAAGTTTGATTATCAGGCCGCCATCGAAAACAGCCTGATCGGCCAGCCTGATGGACTTACTCTGGACGAACTACTCGAGCGCTCCGGGCTTGAAGTCGACCGTTCCACGCTGTTTCGCCACCTGACGCGGCTGATCGAAACCGGGCGCGCGGAGCGCATCGGCGATGCCCGCGCGTCCCGCTATCGACACCTCGGCGTCGCGCCAATCCGCGCACATTTGGCACCGCCTGACACACGGCGCGCCGAAGTGGAAAGCGTTCCGCTCGAGGTCCCGGAGCATGACGCCGCGGTGAAGAAGACCGTGCGCACGATCGTGCGCGAATGGAAGCGGTTCAATCAGCTAAACCTTGAGATCTACCTATCGCTCTTTGTGGAGCCCCGACATTTGGACGAGGTTGCAGCAGCGGTCGAAAAAGAGCTGGCTGGATTGCATGAGGGCAATCTGGACAAATTCGGGCTTACGCCGGCCGAATTCAGTGTCTTCATACCGCCGGCAAGTCACGAGACGGCTGACAAATAGAGTAGTTGTCGAGGACCGCAGGGACGCCCTCCCCCACGCCGCTCCCGCTGCAACAGAATGAAACGCTGCGCTAACCGGCTTTCGAGAGTACCGCCTGCAGCAGCACGTTGCAGCCCGCCGCAAGATCCTCCGGCGTCGCGTTTTCTATTTCGTTGTGGCTGATGCCGCCCTCGCAGGGCACAAAAATCATGGCCGTGGGCGCCACGCCGGCGATATGCACCGCATCGTGGCCGGCGCCGCTGACGATGTCCATATGGCGGTAGCCCAGCCGCTCTGCGCCCGCGCGCACGGCGGCAACACAGCCGGCATTGAAATGGCAGGGCGGGAAAAAAATCGTCTGCCGCATGTCGATTTCGAGTCCCTGTTCGGCTGAGATCCTCTGCGCGGCCAGGCGTATGCCCTGCTCCATGCGATCCAGCCCCGCCACCACGGCGTCGCGGAAGTCGATCGAAAAGACCGTTTCTCCGGGCACGACGTTGCGCGAGTTGGGGCGGTTGACGATCATGCCGACGGTGCCGCGCGAATGCTCGGTGACCTTGGCGAGCCGGTTGACCTCCTGGATGAGGAAGCTCGCGCCGAAGAGCGCATCGCGGCGCAGATGCATGGGCGTGGGACCCGCGTGCGCGTCCATGCCGCGCACGGTCACTTCGAACCAGCGCTGGCCGAGGGCGCCGGTCACCACGCCGACGGTATTGCCGGCGTTCTCCAGCAGCGGTCCCTGCTCGATGTGCGCTTCGAAATAGGCGCCGAGCTTGCGCCCGCCCACCGGCGTCTTGCCGGCGTAGTCAATGGCGCGCAGGGCGTCGCCGAAAGACACCCCATCGGGATCGGGGGAGGCCAGGATCTCCTCCAGCGTGTATGCGCCGGTAAACGCGCCGGAGCCGCCCATCACCGGCAGAAAACGCGTGCCTTCCTCGTTCGTCCACATCGCGACTTCGAACGGAGCCTCGGTATGCATGCCGTGGTCGTTGAGGGTTCGCGCGACTTCCAGCGCCGCCATCACGCCATAACAGCCGTCGAAACGGCCGCCGGAAGGCTGGGTATCGAGGTGGCTGCCGGAGACCACCGGCGGCAAGCCGTCATTGCGTCCCGCGCGGCGCGCGAACAGATTGCCGACGCCGTCCACCGTGACGGCGAGGCCGGCGGCTTTGCACCAGGACACGAACAGGTCGCGCCCCTGGCGGTCGAGATCGGTCAGCGTCAGGCGCTTTACCCCGCCCTTGGGCGTGGCGCCGATTTTCGCCATCTCCATGAGCGAGCCCCACAGCCGCTCGGCGTTGATCCGCATATCCGCCGGTTGAATCGTTGCATTCATGACTTCGTGCCGCCATTCAAGCCAGGTTACGAACCACTTCGGCCACGACGCCGAACATTTCGTCGAGGTGTTTCTTCTCCGCGATCAGCGGCGGGCAGAAGGCGATGTTGTCGCCGATGGGGCGCACGAACACGCCGCGGTCCCAGCATTTTTCGAACACCTCCTTCGCGCGCGCCCCCGGGGCGCCCGCGCGCGGCGCGAACTCGATCGCGCCGATCAGAACGAGATTGCGGCAATCGACCACATGCGGCAAGCCCTTGAACGAGTGCACGCCGGCCTCGAAGTCCGCGGCCAGGGTCTGCGCGCGCGTCAGCAAACCCTCGTCGGCATAGGTGTCCAGGGTACCCAGCGCCGCGGCGCTGGCAAGCGGATGCCCGGAATAGGTATAGCCGTGGAAGAAATCGATGCCGTTGCCCGAAGCCTGCATGAAGGTGTCGTAGATCGCGCGCTTCACGATCACTCCGCCCATCGGCACGGTGCCGCTGGTGATGCCTTTGGCGAAGGTGATGAGATCGGGCGTGACGCCGAAATATTCGCTCGCAAACGGCTTGCCCAGGCGCCCGAAACCGGTGATTACCTCGTCGAAAATGAGCAGGATGCCGTGCTTGTCGCAGATCTGGCGCAGGCGCTGCAGATATCCCTGCGGCGGAATCAGTACACCGCCGGCGCCAGTCACGGGCTCGACGATCACCGCGGCGATGTTGGAGGCGTCGTGCAAGGGGATGATCCGCTGTTCCAGTTCGTCCGCGAACTCCGCCCCCGCGGCCGGCTGGCCGCGCGAGAACGCGCTGCGCTCCGGGTCGTGGGTGTGGCGCAGATGATCGACGCCGGGAATCATCACGCCGAAGGCCTTGCGGTTCGCCGGCACGCCGCCCACCGAAATGCCGGCGAGGTTGACGCCATGATAGCCGCGCTCGCGGCCGATGAAGCGGGTGCGCGTGCCCTCTCCCTTCAGGCGGTGGTAGGCGAGCGCGATTTTCAGCGACGTGTCCACCGCCTCGGAGCCGGAATTGACGAAGAACACATGCTCCATGCCCTCGGGCGCAAGCCCGGCGACGCGACGCGCTACTTCGAACGGCAGCGGATGGCCGAGCGAGAACGACGAGGAAAAATCGAGAATGCCTGCCTGCTTGCGAATCGCCTCGACGATTTTCGGGCGGCAATGCCCGGCGTTGACGCACCACAGCGTCGCCAGGCCGTCGAGCACTTTCTTGCCTTCGAGCGTGGTGTAGTACATGCCCTCGGCCGAAGCGATCATCCGCGGCGAAAGTTTGAACGCGCGGTTGTTCGTATAGGGCATCCAGAAGTGTTCGAGGTCGAGCGGCTGCGACGGTTGCCGTGTTGCGTTCATGGTCAATCCTTCAATTATTGCAATGGGGACGCCGAGGGTCGAGGGCGCCGACTGCCGGCGCCGCTGGAGAATCAACCCAAGGTCGGCATGATGAAGCCGGCTGCGGGCGTTTCGTCGTGCGGCCAGCGCGTGGTCACCACCTTGGTGCGGGTATAGAACTTCACCCCCTCCGTACCGTGCACGTTCAGGTCGCCGAAAAGCGAAGCCTTCCAGCCGCCGAAGGAGTAGAAAGACATCGGCACCGGGATGGGCACGTTCACGCCCACCATGCCCACCTGGATCTCCTCCGCGAAGCGGCGCGCCGCGCCGCCGGAGTTGGTGAATATCGCCGTGCCGTTGCCATAGGGATTGGCGTTGACCAGGTCGATCGCCGCATCGAGCGTGTCCGCGCGCAGTACGATCAGCACCGGGCCGAAGATCTCGTCCTGGTAGATTTTCATGCCGGGCTTGACCTGGTCGAACAGGGTCGTGCCGAGAAAGAAACCGTTCTCGTAACCTGCGATCTTCTTGTTGCGCCCGTCGAGCACCAGCTTCGCGCCTTCGGCCACGCCAGTGTCGATGTACCCTGCGACCTTGTCGCGATGCGCGAGGCTGACGAGCGGCCCCATTTCCACGCCCTCGGCGTCGCCGGGGCCGACCTTGATCTTTTTGGCCTTGTCCGCGAGCATGCGCACCAGGGGATCGCCGATGGCGCCCACCGCCACCACCGCGGAGATCGCCATGCAGCGCTCGCCCGCCGAGCCGTAGGCGGCGCCGATCAGCGCGTCGGCGGTGAATTCCAGATCCGCGTCCGGCAGCACCACCGCGTGGTTCTTGGCCCCGCCCAGGGCCTGCACCCGCTTGCCGTTCCTGGCGCAGGTCTCGTAAATGTATTTCGCGATCGGCGTGGAACCGACGAAAGAAACGGCGTGGATGCCGGGGTGATCGAGGATGGCGTCCACCGCCTCCCTGTCGCCGTGCACCACGTTGAACACGCCATCGGGCAGCCCTGCCTCCGTGAACAGCTCGGCCATTCTCATGCTGGTCGAAGGCACTTTTTCCGAAGGCTTGAGGATGAACGTATTGCCGCAGGCGATCGCCACCGGGAACATCCACAGCGGCACCATCGCCGGAAAATTGAACGGCGTGATGCCGGCGCACACGCCCACCGGCTGGCGCAGCGTGTGGCAATCGACGCCGGAACCGGCGTTCTCCGTATATTCGCCTTTCAGCAGATGCGGAATGCCGCAGGCGAACTCGATCACTTCGATGCCGCGCTGTACGCTGCCGAGCGCATCGGGCAGAGTCTTGCCGTGCTCCTCCGATACGAGCTGCGCCAGTTCCTTCTGTTTCGCCTGCATCAGCGCGAGAAACCTCTGCATCACGCGCGCGCGGCGCAGCGGCGGCGCGGCGCGCCACGCGGGCAACGCGGCGCTTGCCGCCTTGACCGCGAAATCGATGTCCTGGGCATTGGCGAAAGGCACATGCCGGATGACCTTGCCGGCAGCCGGATTGGTCACCACGCCGGAGCGCGGACTGGTGGACGGAAGCGCGCCTCCGTTCACCCACAGGGAAACACTGTCTTGACTCACGGCCCTTTCATTGGGGAGATTCATCTTAGTGTCCTAATAAAATAGGCTGGAAACGCGCTGGCTGGAACCGGTGGAGAGGTGGAATTTATGAGCGAAATCATACCACGGCGCACCCCTCCCGGATTTCGCATTGTGGTATAAAATCCTGCAATTCGATAACACCCGACGACTCATGGCTCAAACCGAATCCAAGAACTCCATCCAGGTGATCGAGCGCATGACGCGCCTTTTGGACGCGCTCGCCGAGGTGCCCGGTCCGGCGAGCCTGAAGCATCTGGCCCAGTCCGCTGCGCTGCATCCGTCCACCGCGCACCGCATCCTCACCGCCATGGTCAACGGCCGCATGGTCGAGCGTGTCGAGCAGGGCAGCTACCGCCTGGGGATGCGCCTGATCGAACTCGGCAACCTGGCCAAGTCCCGGGTGGGCGTGCGCGAGCACGCGCTGCCGTTCATGCGCGAACTTCATCTGGCCACCGGCGAAGCGGTCAACCTGTCGGTGCGGCGCGAGGACGAGATCGTGTACATCGAGCGTTCCTCCAGCGGCCGCGCCATGATGCGCGTAGTCAATGTGATCGGCGGGCGCGCGCCGCTGCACATCACTGCGGTGGGTAAGCTTTTCCTGCTAGAAGACGGCCCCGCCGAACTGCGCGAATATGCCAAGCGCACCAAGCTGCCTGGCCATACGCGCAACACCCTGACCAGCCTGGGCGCGCTGGAAAAGGAGTTGGACAAGGTGCGCCGGCAGGGCTATGCCCTGGACCAGGAGGAGGCCGAACTCGGCGTGCGCTGCATCGGCGCCGGCATACGCGACGATGACGGCGCCCTGGTCGCCGGGCTGTCGGTGTCGGCGCCTGCGGAGCGCATGAAGACCAGCTGGTCCCAGCTGGTGAAAGAGACCGCGGAAAAGATCTCGCGCTCCATCGGCTGGAGCGGATAACGGTTTGCTCTGCCTTTGCTTTTATCCATAACCGTGTTTTCACTGCGGATGAGCTTCTTTACCGATTTTCGTTTGCCGTCGTTGACAGTGCGCGCCATCACAGTGTCAAATGGGAAAGCTATGAAACAACGAAACAAGGCGATCGTGGCGTGCGTCGCATGACCACTAGAAGGATGGTATCGGCACATTCACCTGCAAGCAAAGGAGAAGATGATGTTTAAGACCAAACCGGGTTTCAGCTTGTCTCTGTCCGCGGCCGCACTTGCTGCGATATTCACGGTTGCGGCAATCGGACCGGCTTCCGCGCAGGAGCGCAAGTCGCTCCGCTGGGCGACTTCGGCCGTGGGCTCCTACGGCTACCAGATCGCCGCCTCGATGACCAGGATCGTCGAGGAGGCCCTCGGCGGCCAGTATACCGTCACGGTCCAACCGTATGCCTCCCCCACGGTCGGGATGAAGGCGGTGATGGACGGCAATGGCGAGATCGCCTACACCGCCGACATCGGCATGACCCAGTTCCACGAGCGCGTCGGCGGATTCAAGGACTACAAGCCCAAGATGCCGGAGATCGCGCACGCCTGGTATTCCTATCCGATGGAATCCATGATGGCCGTTGCGGCCAAGGACGCGGACAAGTTCAAGTGCTGGAAGGATTTCAGCGGCAAGCCGGTGTTCTATACCAACGCCGGCTTCATGAACTGGCTGAACTGGCAGCGCATCTACAAGGCGCTCGGCTATGACTTCAAGCACGTCCAGATCGACCTCAAGTCGAATGGCGACGCGATGGAAAGCGGCACGATCGCGGGATCGGCCACCTACACCACCGCCGGCAAGTCGCTCGCGTCCTATTGGAAGGAGACCGAGGTCCGCATGGACATCAAGGTCGTCAATCCCTGCCCCGACGAAGTCGCCAAGCTCAAGGCGGCGGGCCTGGGCGTGGTCGACGTCGACCCGAAGGGCGCGTTCAGCAAGCCCGTCGGCCCCGCAATGCTCCAGGGCGTGCCGATCCTGTTCGGCTACAATATGGGGACCAACATTCCCGAGGATGTCGTCTACAAGATGCTCGCGGCGTTCTACAAGAACAAGGATGAGCTCGCCAAGGCCGAGCCCGGCTTCGTGCCGATGGCGAAGGATTTCGTCGGCATGCAGGTAGCGGGCATCAACGCCAACCCGGCAATCCCGGTGCATCCGGGCCTGGTCAAGTTCCTGAAAGAGCACAAGGCCTGGAACGACAAGTGGAAGATCGCGAAATAAGCGCGTAAAAAGTTCGCCCGGCGGCAATCTGGAAGGCGCATGCGAGTTGCGCCCAATGGGGGAGGTGTGTGGTGATTGATCGGCTCAGGAGTCAGGCCAATCTCGGCAACCTGACCTTCGTCGTCTCGCTGGTGTTCGTCGCCTGGCTGGTCTGGTACTTCTTCACCGGGCTCGGCGGTTCGCTGGAACTCGCCGCGCGGCTGATTCCGGTCGCGCTGATCCTGCAGATCCTGTTCATGTCCCAGATGGGGCCGCTGTACCCGCGGCTGCCGGCGAAGGCCAACCACGCCCTCGTCGTTCTCTACGTCGGGATCGCGCTCTACGCGTTCGGGTACTTCCTCTCTGAATACGAACGCATCGCGATCTACAGCCAGGGCACCTACACGCAGCACGATTTCATCGTCGGCCTGCTCATGTTCCTGCTGGTGATGGAGCTGACGCGCCTCGCCCATCCGGTGCTGTTCTGGGTCAACGTGGTGATGGTCGTCTACACGCTCTACGGCCACGTGTTTCCGCGCTCGCTCGACTTCTTCTGGCATCCGGGGACGACCTTCTATCGCGTGGTCACGTCCTCCACGGTCGAGTTTTCCACCGGCATCTACGGCATCTACGGCCAGCTCGCGCTCACGCTGATCGCCGCCTTCCTGCTGCTGGCCGGCGTCGCCAACGGCTTCAACGCGCAGCACGCGATGATCAACGTCGTGCGTCTGTTCGCCCGCTCCCCGCGGATGATGCCGCAAACCGCGGTGGTGGGCTCGAGCGCGATCGGGTTGATCAGCGGCAGTGGCTCGGCCAACGCGGCCGTGGTCGGCACCATCACCATTCCCCTGATGATCCGCTACGGCGCGCCGCCGACCTTCGCCGCCGCGGTCGAGACCTCGGCGTCGATCGGCGGGCTGATCGACCCGCCGATGATGGGGGCCGCCGCGTTCCTGATGGCGGAATTCCTCGGCGTGCCCTACTGGGACGTCGTGCTGCGCGGATTCGGGTTCTCCTTCATTTACTACATTTCGATCGGCGTCGCGATCTACCTGCTGTCGGTACGCCTGCTGCCGGCCGGCAAGATCGACAAGCCGCAAGTGCCGCTCTACGAGAAGGTGACAACCAGCATCTTCTTCGGCGCCGTGCTCTATCTCGTCTACCTGATGGGCTTCCTCGGCAAGGGCGAATTGCGCGCGGCGGTGAGTACCGCGAGCTGGATGCTTGCGGTGCTGGTCGTGGTCTTTCTCTACTTCAAGCACGTGCGCAAGGATCCTTTCCTCAAGGGCGAGACGCTGTTCTTCAGTCTCCGCCGCGGGATCGAAACGCACGCCGAGATGGCCTCCTACCTGACGCTGCTGCTTGCCACGCTCGGCATCATGATCGGCCTGTTCACGGTCACCGGCTTCATCAACCGGATGGGGGCGATGCTGCTCGACATCGGCGCCTGGAATATCTGGGCCATGATCCTGATGGCCTGGGTGTTCGGCTGGCTGCTCGGCACCGGCCTGCCGCCGACCGCCACCTACATCATCGGCGCGGTGATCATCGTGCCGCCGATGACCAAGCTCGGCATCAATCCCTGGGTCTCGCACTTCTTCGTGTTCTTCCTGTCGGTCTGGGGCGAACTCTCGCCGCCGACCTCGCTCACCGCCGCCGTGTCGGCACGCATTGCGAATACGTCGTTCATGCAAACCATGTGGGTGGCGCTGAAGATCTGCCTGCCAATCACGCTCATTACGTTTGCGCTCTTCACCCGCTCGGATCTGGTCGTGAAGCCCGGCTGGGGGCAGATCGGCGACATACTGGTCGTGACCACCGGCACCTGCGGCGTCGCCTTCGCAATGTTCGGGCGATGCTTCGAGAACTGGAAGAGCGATGTCCCGGCGCGCCTGCTGTTCGCGCTGGTCTCACTCGCGTCCCTGTTCCATCCGAACGACAATCTCGTCTGGTGGACCGCCGCAATCACCCTCGCCGCTCTGATCTGGGGCATCGCGCGCCACAACGTGATTGCTTCGCCGAAAGAGCCTGCCGCGCCCGATGGCGGGGAGTTAGCGCCGGCGCCTGCTGTGGATCTCGATGAAGTGATCGCCGAGGCGCGGCGCGACATCGGCTGACGGCCGGCAGAGAACGGATCACACCGTCTACCGCCTCGCCGTCCGCCCGCTGCCGCGCGAACCCGTGGTGGCGCACAGCGTGTTGCGCTTGGAAGGCGCTGTTCCCGGACGTCGAATCCTGCGAAGAACGCGACCCGGACGAACAGCGGGTCGTGCTGCGAGATCCACCGCTCAAGCGAGGCCGTCGCTCACCGCCACGTTTTCCGGCTTGAGTTCGATCCCGGATGCGCGCGCCTGTTGCAGTAGCAGCGTGGCGAAATCCTGCTCGGTCATGCCCTTACCCATCATGGTCTGTATCAGGTCGCGCGTGAGCGACGCCAGCGGCAGCGGCACCTCGAACTTGCGCCCGGCATCGAGACCGAGGTCAATGTCCTTGCGCAGCAGCGCCGGCGTGAACGTGACCTTGAAATCGAGGTTCACCAGGGCCGGCGTCTTGTAGCGCGAGAACACCGATCCCATCACGCTCTGGTTGATGAAATCAAGGAACGCGTGGCGTGGCACGCCCGCTTTCTGCGCCAGGACGGTGATCTCGCACAGCGACTGGATCACGACGCCGAGGAACACGTTGTGGCAGATCTTGACGATGCGTGCGAGCTCACCTTCGCCGACATAACTCGCCGACGGGGCGATCAGCTTGAGCAGCGGCGACACTTCATCGAATACCGCCCTGGGCCCGGAGCAGACGAAAGAGAGCTTGCCCGCCTTGATCACTTTGGCGTTGCCCGACACCGGCGCGGCCAACAGCCTGGTGCCGTGTCCGGCCAGGATTTCGCGCAGCTCGGCCGAGCCTTCGAGCGAAATCGACGAGCACTCGATGAGGATGCGCGGCGTGCGGCGCTTGCCTTTGGCCTTGGGCTGCGACAGCAACCCGCCTTTGCCGGCCACGACTTCCTTGACGTCCGCATAAGTGGACACCATGCAAAACACCAGGTCGCAAGCGGCGAGTTCGGTCACCCGGGATGCGATTTTCGCGCCGTATTTCGCCAGCGGCTCGGCCTTGGCGCGCGTGCGGTTGTACACGGTCAGGTCACAGCCCGCCTTGGCCAGTCGCAGCGCCATTTCGTAGCCCATGCGGCCGGTGCCGATCCAGCCGATTTTCGGTTTCTTCGTAACCACGGTGCATTTTTCCTCAGTAGGGGTTTGCGATCGGCAGTTCTTCTGCCGGATACAGCGAAATGATCTGCGGGCCTTTGGGCGTCAGTATCACCTCTTCCTCGATGCGTGCGGCCGATACGCCGTCCGATGCGGGGCAGTAAGTCTCCACCGCGAACACCATGCCGACCTTGAGTTCGATCGGCTCCTTGAACGAAGTCAGGCGCGAGACCAGCGGCCGTTCGTGCAACCCGAGGCCGAGGCCGTGGCAGAAATTGAGGCCGAAGGCATCCATCTCGCTGGCAAAGCCGGCCTGCTCCGCCTTCGGCAGCGCGGCGGCGATGCGGTCGCTGCCGACTCCGGGGCGCAACAGGTCGATGGCCACATCCATCCACTCGCGCGCCTTCTTGTAGGCGGTGCGCTGCGATGGCGTGGCGCGGCCGACGTTGAAAGTGCGGTAATAGCAGGTGCGGTAACCCATGAATGACTGGATGATGTCGAAGAACGCCTGGTCGCCGGGCCGGATCAGCCGGTCGGTGAAATTGTGCGGGTGCGGCGAACAGCGCTCGCCCGCGATCGCATTGATCGCCTCGACGCAGTCCGAGCCCATTTCGTACAGCCGCTTGGTGGCGAGCGCCACGATATCCGACTCGCGCACCCCGGGCTTCAGCGCCTCGGCGATGTCCTGGTACACCCCGTCCACCATCGCCGAGGCCATGTTGAGCAGCGTCAGTTCGTCGATGTTTTTCACCTCGCGCGCGGAGAGCATGGTCTGCTGCCCGTCGCGCACCTCGATGCCGGCGCGCTGCAATTCGAAAATCATCGGCAGCTCGACCATGTCCACGCCCAGCGGCATGTCGCCCACGCCCTCGGCATCCAGAATCGACTTGATTTCCTTCGCCGCGTTGCGGAACAGGGTGATGTCGGCACCGGTCGCGCCGCGCAGTCCCAGCATGCCGGCGCGGCAATGGTCGTGATGCAGCCAGGGCGCATGCAGGCGGTGGTGCCGTGCGGCGGAACCGAAATCCCAGATGTAGGGGTCGCCGTTTCCGGTGAGGAGCGAATAGCGCGTGAGCTTGTCGCGCGCCCATTCGCCGATCACCGTGCTGGTGGTGTAGCGGATGTTGTGCTGGTCGAACGAGAGCAGCGCCCCCAGCCCGGAATTGGCCAGCGCCGCGCGCGTGCGCGCTAGGCGGTAGTCGTGCAGCCGGCGGAAATTGATGCGCTCCTCGAAATCGACCTGGGTGTGGCCCGGTGCGCCGATCGGCCGGTCCCATTTGTAGTGCGGATTGACGTCGTCGGGCTTGATGATCTTCGGTTCGCTGGCTTTTTTCTTCGCCATGTCTACTGTCCTCTTTTTTCTGAATGCCGGTTTCCGCCGTCTCGCGGCGGCGCTAGCGGGCCCAGCAATTGATGGAAATGCCTTCGCCCGAAGCGCCCTCGGCGTAGCGGAAGCTGACACCCGGGCGCTTCTTTGCGTAATCCAGGAACTCAATCACCTGGCGCGCGTAAGGTCGCGCCACGTTGTGCGCAGTGTAGCAGCCACCCGGCGCCATTTTCGCTTCCAGGTCGCGGAAATATTGCAGGTACCATTCCTTGTCCGCGTCCTGGAAGACGAAGTCCCAGGGACCGGGCAGCGCCCTCACCAGGTCGTGCGCGTCGGCCAGGCGCGCATCGATGTATTCGGCGACCCCGGCGCGCTTGAAATTCGCCAGCGCACGCTCGTGCCGGCCGCGGTCGATCTCTATGGTGACGACGCGGCCGCCGGTCTTCGCCGCGGCCCAGGCGAGCCACACGGTGGAATGGCCGGTGGAGGTGCCGATCTCCAGGATTGCCTTGTGCCCGCCCTTCACCACCAGATCGTGCAGGATCCTTCCGTCCTGATATGGCACGTTGAGGTAATCCCACTTGTCGCGCTCCGCGTCGAGGAAGTTCTGCACCCTGCGGTCCAGTTCGACCGTCGTTCGCGGCGCTTGCCCCTGCGCTTCAGCGGCCAGTGAAAGGGACATGCAAAAGGCAGCGAGGCCAGCAAGCCGGCGAATCATTCCCATGTTTGTTCCTTCGTCCCGTGCCATGGCGCATTCTATCGCGGCAGCTACGCCGGAAATGGACCAGCCGGGATCGACAGGACGATCAGCAACTGTGCTGTCCAGTAGGTGCCCAGCGTCAGCGCCCGCTCCGCATGGAACTGCACACGAAAACGGTTGATCGCGAGGATCGAATCCGATACCACGAATAGCGCCGCACCCAAAGCCGCCGACAACGCCGCATCGCCGCCCAAGGTGTGCCAGCGCCCTGCGGCCTGCCCCGCCATGGCCGCGATTACCACGACATAAGCGATCACTGCTCCGCGCAAAGCGGGCTTCAAGCCAGCCCAGACCACAGCCACGACGACACCTCCGGCCATAGAGAAGGGCAACCAGAGCAGCGGCGCCGCGCCAAATGGCACGCCGATGCTGAATGCAAAGATGTAGAACAAGTGCGCGATGAGGAAGCTCACCAGTCCGGCGACAAAGCGGTCGCGCGGCAGCATGAGGAAGACGTCGCCTGCCGTGGAGAATACCAGGCCGCCGACCAGCGTCCAGCGATAGGCGGGAAGGGACGCGGACTGGGCAAGCGCAAGCGCCAGGATGAGCAGCGTGGCGAGCGGCTTGAAGACATAGGCCTGCCAGCGCCGCCCCGCGTCGAGATAGTAAGCGCGGATCGCAAGAACGGCGGCGAGGACTATCGAAGCGATCAGGACCGAGTGGACGATGGACATCGAGAGTTAGCCTGCGAGGCTGACCAACGCATTGTCCGGCGTTAGCAAGACGAAGCGCGCACGGCCGCCGCAAAAGCGCTGCACCAGCTCTATGATTTCCGCGCCCGCCTGCTCCACTTCGGCCGGCGCCACCGGCGGCAGGCCGTCGATGTTGAACTCGACCGCGCGCGTCTCCGGCAGCGTGAGCGTGTGCCGCGCCTGGCGCCAGGTCCAGCGCCGCGTCAACACCGTGTCGCCCTCGGCAAAAATTATCTCGCCCGGCAGAGGGTGTTCGGTTTCGCTGGAACCGAAGGCAACGAATTGCTCCGCGCCCGTCGCCAGCCGCAACGCGATGTCGCCCGCGAGCACGTCGATGGCATGCGCTCCGGCGGGCAGCAGGTGGCGCAGCGAAATCAGGTTGCCGATATCGACCAGGGCGCTGATCGCCGGCAGGCGGTCGTTCTTCAGCGCGCGCCGCGCCATGGCTTCGATGGAAGAGCGGAACTCCGCGGGTTTCGCGCCGAAAGCGCGATAGGCCTCTCGCCAGGACTTGATGCGCGGTTCCTCCGCCACGGCATCCGGCTTGACGCGCGCGCGCACCGACGCCTCCGCCTCGCGCAGCAGATCGAGCAACGCCGGCGGCGACGGGCCGTTCGTCAATTCGTGCGCGATCACCACCCCGCGCACGTAGCCGGGGAAGCGCTGAAAAATTCCGTCCGCAATGCGGTAGTTAAAAGCAGTCACTGAATTCCGCCAAAGCAGCGCGTCAGGGAAGGGATTGGCGTTCCAGATGGTTGTTGCGACGGCGAATGTCGGCTACTCACGCGCCAGCCCCGAATCGAGCGATATCGACCGCAGCGCGTGACGCCTAGGCGGCCGCGCGAGCTTTCGTTCGCGCGTAAAGGAACTCCGGCGCGAGATCGAAGCCATTCGCCCAAACCACGGTGTCCATTTCCACGTGGATCGCAGAAAACGCTGTTTGATCGCGAAGAGCGGCAACGACGGGCCGCGCA